>JACLAB010015129.1_pt1 | contig 26798 bp, 19 predicted proteins | sample 8027921 | NCBI WGS metagenome assembly JACLAB01 (sample SAMN15725117, study PRJNA655200) | protist metagenome | isolation source: fluorescence activated cell sorting (FACS) single amplified genomes of... | place: USA: West Boothbay Harbor, Gulf of Maine | collected 2000-07-19 | reverse complement strand
CCTCGAAAAATGGGGGAAAAAGGTTGAAAAATATCAACGACGAACGAAAAAGCCCGCGAAATCTCAAACCTTCTGTTGTGTTGTGTGTTGTGTGCACTTTTTGGGAGAAAAAAGGAATTTTCTGCTGGCAGAGGCTTGTGTTTTGTGTCGTGCTCTTTTCTCCTTCTTGTTCTTGTTCTTGTTCTTTTTCAAGGTTTGCGTGTACAACTTGGTCTTGTGTGTGTATGTATACTCGAGAGATGTTGGTGTTCTCGATCTTTATTCCTCCTCGGCCTCGGACGCTTCAGTTTGTATCGGGACATCCGTTCTCTTTGGCGTAGTTTAAACACTCGAGGTGGTTGTTTTCGCGAGCGTAAAAGCAAGTCCACGAATTCCAAGGCGCGCCGTTTTCGTGCAAGTATTTGAGGATATCGAGATGGCCGGATTTGGCAGCACATGCACACGCTAACTCGTTACGTGGGCATTTCTGTTCCATGCAATACGTCACAATGTGAAGATGACCATTTTCAGCTGCTATGTTGATCGTCCACTCGTTCCAATCAAACTTTTTCACTTCTCGTAACCAACGAACCAACGCGAGGTTTCCCGTACGAGCTGCTTCACCGCAGAAATAATATTGCGCTTGTTTTCCCTCAATCTTAATGGTCGTTTTCTTTGCCACTGGTGGATTACCACTGTAAGTAGTAAGCCCAAAAGTCTCCCGCAACTTCCTCCCCGATCGTCTACACGCGTCGCGACTTTCCGTGTTCACCTCTCGAAACACTCTGAAAGACAAGTCGTCCAACTTCGATAAAATATGCGTCTCGAAGATATCTTTGTACTGCTTATCTGTCACAACCTTCCACAACGGCGTCGGCGAAATGTTCCTCAGCTCTTCTTTGACCTCTCTCAACTCCTCCTCCTTCTCTCGCAACTCCTCCTCCATCTCTTTCACCCGCTCTTCGAGCTCGGTCACGCGCCGCGTGAAACTCCCCGAAAAGAAGCTCGCGCAGTTCTTAAGCGTTTCGTCCAAGCGTTCGCACAACGCTCGCGCCTCCGCGAGATTCTCCCCCACGTCGCGCTCTGATTGCTCGTTCCTCGTCATATCGCGCGTTCGCGCTTCTTGCGAGTACTAATGAAAGTGGACGACGGACGAGTTTTCTTCTTCTCCGCGAGAGAGACGAACGACGCGACAGGGGAGCGCTTTGCTTTTCTTTTGTTGTATCTGTTCGTGAGTGATCGAAATGTGGTCATTTAAAATAAGCGATTTTCCTCATTTTTCCAGTTTTGGTTTCGCCAAAAAAACCTCTCTATTGTGTAATTTAGGGTTTTTTATCCAGGTTTTTAGACTCCCCAAGGGTGTGGTACGAATTATTGCGTATAGGTCCAAGTATCGTTAAAAAAAAGCAAGGAAGTATAAAAAAATGGTTCATATTTGATAGTACTTCGAAGAGAGAATTTCATTAAAGCTGTGAAGAAATAAAGCGCCAAAATAAGGACAAAGTCGCGTGTGAGTTCTTGTCCTAAACTCTATCGAAGGTAACCATTCATCTATTCACCACTCACTCGGAATTTCAGTAAAATGAAAAATTACTCCAAGAAAATATGAAAACTCCAAGGAAAAAGGAATGAAAGTTGTTTCTTTATTTTCCGGTATAGGCGGTATAGATTTGGGGTGAGAAATATCTTCCATACTCAAATTCGCTAACCTTATACACAGATTAGTTAATGCGGGCCATGAAATTATTCTTCAGGTGGAGAATAATCCGCATTGTATCCAGGTGCTTAAAAAAAATTTCCCTGCAACCGCAATAGTTTTAGATATAGTTACACTTCAAAGTCTTCCTGAAGAAACAGATATCGTCGTGGCAGGTTTCCCTTGTCAAGACTTATCAACTGAGAATCAGAATCGAGCAGGGATTGAAAAGGGACTACGCTCTAGTCTTGTTTCACATGTTTTTCGTTTACTCCGAAGCAAGAAGGTGCCATGGGTCATTTTTGAAAATGTACCCGGGCTACTTAATTGGCATTGGAATCAGACTCCCCCACAACAACCTGGTATTGCATACATAACTAGAGAGCTCGAACAGCTCGATTACCGTTGGGCGTATCGAGTCGTCGACTTGGCATCATTTGGAATTCCTCATAGTCGTTCGCGTGTTTTTATTGTTGCTTCAATTCATGGAGATCCAAGGGATATACTATTGTCCCAGGACATCCATTGCCAAGGACAGTGCTCAAATATGTTTCCAAGTAAATCTAATGAATGTTACACTTGCTCGTGTCAACAACCCAGTATTGACTCAAATACTGTAGCTTGTGTGGATCTTGGAGAAAAACGTCATCCTCCGTACCTAAATATTCTGCACTGTTTAACGACTGCTAATGGAAGGCGAACTTGTATTGTACGTAATGCGTACAATAATATCAATGATACAAAAAAAAGTTGCACGATGCTTGATGTTAGGGATGCTGAGAGGTTATTCGGGTTCCCCGAAGGGTGGATTGAATCATGTTACCCTATTATCAATCCAGATAAGCCAGCTGCAAGTAAATTTGACTGCAAAATCCAGACTCAAAAGCGTTTATCAGTTCTTGGGAATTCTTGTGCAGTACCTATATTTTTTTGGATTGGTCAACAATTGAATGAACCTTATATTTCTAAATTTATGATGGCTTCAATCGGAAGACCATTTGTAGCAGAATGTCCAGGATTCCGGGACACATCTGCATGGCCCTGCTGTGCTTGGAATGTTTCACCCCAGTTATTCTGGAAAGGACGATATGGGATCTCAGGAATAAGTTCTTCGCCTAAACTTTACCCATATATAAAACTCGGCGACTTTTTGCGCTATGGAGACGATATTCCAAATTCAACAATTTGCAAAAAGTTTCTAATGCGTTTGAAAAAGCAAGGTTTTGAACTTTTGGATTTTGTAGTAAATGGTATGCTCAGAACACATAAGCCAGTAGTGCAAGAACGTTTAGGCTCGTCAAGTGATGTATCTGAATCAGACGAACCACAAATCTACTGTGAAAATCAGAATGATAACAATAGTCCAACTAATGATTCGAATGAGTCAGAAGGAGAGAAGATTATGTTCGCCTCATATAGCCTATACGGAAATATGTCACCAAAAGTGCTCTGGCCAGTTATTTCTGTTCGATCAAAAGGAGCAACTATTTTAAAGTGCGACTCAATTAAAGACTCATACACTCCGATTACGAGCGATCATCAGTTCGTAATTATGGGGAGTGATCAAATTTTGATATCTTCAAAAGAGACCGAATGCCAAGAGTTCTTTTCTTCATATGGACGTGCACGAAGCCAGCTAATATGTTCTTCTCAAAAAGAAAATTACATTGTGTCCATTGATCAAGCATTGTCAAAGTTTCGAGCTCAAAATTTGGATTATTTTGACATATTTGAGCAAGGGACGACGCCATCTTTAAAAAAAGCACAGCCTTGTGGGAATTGTAAAGTTTGTATAAAAGCTAATAAAAGAGTCTTAGATGCAAAAACTAAAAATTTACAAACATCGCTACGACTTCAGACAAATCCTATGAGGAAAGAACAGCAAGTTACAAAAGAACCTTCTAGATCTTTATATGACTCTTGTCCGTTAATTTTATCAACACGACTGGCCCATCAAGGTCATCAAGGAGCTGCGATAGCGCTTTTGCAAGCTCGTGCAGTTGGGAAGCGAGTTAAAATTTTATGGTCTCACGACAATGAATTTTTTGGAGGTACAATTACAAACTTTGACCCTCTTAGCTTTACTCATTCAGTTTTATATGATGATGCAGATGAAGATCCAGGCTTGCAAATGTGGCGAGAAATCATCATTTCTATATGAATACATGTGTCTTGAATCAGGATACTTCTCACTTTGTGTAATTGTTTCGGGTCTCTAAGAACCAAATTCTTTGAACTTGAGTACGCGGTAGTACGAGTATCTGATACCAAGAATTTTTTTGTTTATGAGAAGTATTTTGCAATTTTGATTCTCATACATTAAATTTGAAAACCATGATATCTCCTTCCTTGACAACGTACTCCTTTCCCTCGAGTCTCCAAAGTCCCTTTTCCTTGATTTCAAAGTTTATAATCAAAAGTTTCACGATATTTTTATGCGTACCTTGGCCTTTGCAAAACCTTCACTAACAACATAGTCTTGGTATGAGACAGTTTCCGCCCTTTGTAAAGAATGTAATTTGAAAAAGATTGCCTGAATTAAATCCTCTTACTTGATGAATCCGCGTTCGAAGTCAGTGTGTATAACACCCGCAGCTTGTGGAGCAGTGGCGCCAATCTTGGTTTCACATTTGAGATGAAAAAAATATGTAGCAGTTTAAAAACCTTCGTGGTCCAGGCTCGTGTTTCTTTTTCACCCGTTGTAAAATATGTTTGAAGCTTTAGTTGCTTGTACACAGCTCTGACCTATATATTCTAATTAGTAGAGATACAAAACAAACTTTAAAAATCGTACAAGAGCAGGAAGACCCACTTCTTTTACTCCTAACTCTTCAAGGAAGAATTCCCGTTCTTCAAGTTCCATTTGTACAAGTTCGGATTCGATCTTTACAATGAAATCAAATAAAAGTAAGTTTTCGAGTAGAAAAAACTTTTTACCTTTGCAGACACAATACAAACAGCAGAGCCTTCACTATTTGCAAGATCAAGCAAATTCTCTACGTAAATATTTCCACTTCCCTTCACAAAGAATATATTCATACATTATAAGATCTTTTGATGAATTTCACCTTCGTGCGCAAGTCACTTTCACAAACATTTGCAGCATATATACACGGTTTTTGAGTCAGTAAATTGAGAGTAGACAGCAACACACTTTCATCCTTTATCATTAAAAAGCATTATCATCCTCGGTCAACCATTAATTTACGATTACCTCACAGAGTTTGAGAACACGAACTGGAATTCCACTTTCTAGTGATAGAGATACCCTTTCAAGCACTTCAAGTTCTGCTGCTTCTTGTGCTTTTTCTGTGGGACTCTATTGAAGGACATAAAATTGTAGTTTTCAAATGCCTTGAAGATCGAACCTTAGCTTTCCCCTTCTTTAATCTATCGATTCTCCTTTCAACTTGCAGCAAATCAGACAGAGCTAACTCAAAATTGATTGTTGCTACATCTTCTACAGGATTCACGCGCCCATCAACATGTATCACCTATGATAAGATTATAATTTTTGTTATTTCTGCGGTATCTGACAAAATAAAAACCTCGTCATCATCAAAGCATCGAACAGTATGAATAATCGCGTCACATTCACGTATATTTGAGAGAAATTTGTTCCCTAGTCCCTGGCCCTCTGAAGCACCCTATTCTACTTTTTAATATTTTCATCTTAAAGTGAAACTTTCCAACTTTTACTAAACCAGCTATATCTACTATCTCAACAAAAGCAGGTATTATATTTTCAGATGAAGAAATTTGAGAAAGCACTTTAAGTCGCTCGTCAGGTACCGCAACTATTCCAACATTGGGTTCAATTGTGCAAAATGGAAAGTTGGCAGTCTATTTATATTGTCAGTTTTGGGGCATAAAAAAGTTAACAAGTTACTTGTGCTGCAGCATTCTCCGTTAAAGCGTTAAACAAAGTACTCTTTCCTACATTTGGGAGTCCTAAAAATTTTCATCAGTTTCACATCTTATATTGTGAGTGATAATGAAACCGACCTACGATTCCAGTTTTCAAGGACATAGAAGTTCTCAATGTCAACTTTTTCAACGCCCGAGGTACGTTCCTCAACTACAGGTATTCGCTAAGTCAATTACTCGAATCAAACGTGAATATGTGACTGACATACCGTCAATATACTGCTTCGACCTTGGAACGAGGATGTAACATTAGCGTGAAGTTTCATTAATCTATTTGCTCTTGAGGCTGCCCTAAAAGCTGTTGGATACAAACACAGTAACACGGTAATAAGTTCAGTTCAGAATTATTTTTGGACTGTTTTCGAGGACGACGGATGTTCCACAGCCTACTATTAAGAGAAGAAAGGAAGAAATATAGATAAGAAGAGAGTATATATGGCCACCTTGTAAATAATATACGGCCATATACCGATGAATTACGTAAAAACTTTTACTTTTTTCGTGCTTACGCATCATGCATATCATATGTAACTCTTCCCATCGCAAACAAAAAAAATATTATTTTCGCGGGGGGGGGGGGGGATTTTTTTGTACGTTAAATTCGACAAGTTCAAGTGAAAGTTTAGAAATCAAATAGGCTTCGCCTGCGCAGGTTCGAATCCTGCCGTCTGCGAACAACAGTCGCAGACGTGCCCGAGTGGTTAAGGGGTTTGACTCGAACATTTTTTTTTCGCGGATAAACACCTCGTACATATGCTATATGCCATATGGCCATATATGCCATATGGCCATATGGCCTATGCATCATATCATATTCTCTCCATCATCTTATATTACCCTTGTATGTCTTTTGAATCTTATTTAAACCCTAAATTATGAATAAGAGTTTTCACAAACCCCCGGATAGCTCACTCAAACGAAGTATGGAACAACGCACAGAGGTTCCGTCTTTGCACATCTCAAGTACTGACAAATCGCATGTCACGATCAAGATAGGATATACTGTAACGCACGGGTGGGAACACACTACAACGCTCACGAAGCAGCAACTAAGTATTCTTGCTTTTTTGACAACTTCCTGTGGACGAGACAATAATTTGAAGAAATGTAATAAGAACAGGACGAATCTCGGGCACGATACGCTCAACGCTCCTCTCGACCCACAACTATCCAGCTCTGAACGACATGCACTATTGGATAATCCAGTTACTGTTGTGCATGATGCTCAGAATTTTCACGCATGGTACAGTACAATCGACGCAACACTTGCCCACGAGGCTGACGAAAGATATCGTTCATATGCTCACAAATTGACCAAATTATGTTCAAGCTGTGACTGCCTTTTGACAAAAATTTACGATGGGTGTAGAAGCGTCTCTATCGTAGTAGCTATCCATGATGGTATTGAGAAAAGAGGAGAGACGTTAAGAAATGATTGCCAGAGACTCATGCGTGAAATAGAATATCTGTGTCAGTTCGCCAAAGCAATTATGTCAAAGCTTGTATTTTTTGATGAGATTGATAATGTTACTGGCTCACTTTCAGAATCGAATCTTCTTGTAGACACGTCTACGCTGGATAAAAGCTCTTTAGTCGATTTTATCCATCTGCTTGAACATCTAGACTCCTGCATAGAATTTATTGGGGAACATCAACAATATGCTGGTGGAAATAACTATAGTCTGAAGTTACAGCAGCTTCGTAGCAGGGCTCTTGCTTCAATACGGTTTCGCTTTATTGCACTTTTAAATGAAATAAATATTTCTATATCAAAAAGCTGCATGAAAGTGCAACAGGGGCAAGGTGTGCAGAATTCCGAAGTTCTCCATAAGAAAGTTATCAAAGAAATTGAAACTTGGTTCGAAACTTCAGAAGAACATGTAGTAACCTCTATATTCTATGTGAAATATGCCACTTTTTCACAAGATTTGAAGTTTTTGATCGGTGAGATTGAAAAACGAACCCAGAAAGCAGAATATAAATTACTGATGAAAGACTGTCATAATTTATACTGCGAAGAGCGTTCAAGGCTGTTATCTGGCGCGGTTCGACTAAAAATGCATGAAATTGTTGTGAAAGCTGCTCAAGATGTGCAAAGCCTTACTCGTACAGGAATTACATATCTAATGGATCTTGCTATGGCGGAAATCAGACTTTTCAAACAGTTATTTGCGATGAATCAACGTAGTGATGCTTTGGTTCCTCTCATGAACTCTTTTGGCGGCCTTATTTACGATGTATTGAGGCCGATATACATCCATATAGGTAATTTACTTCTTCAGAAATAATTTTTTTGACTTATTTTACGAAAATACTCCAGGAAATGTACATGAGCTTGCAAAACTAGCTGAAATCATCAAGGGCGAAATTCTAGAAGGAATACTTGCTGACGATGAAGAAACGCTTTTAGCACTTTCTCCTATATTGTACCATATGCTGGCTGATATACAGGAACGAATGATATACCGAGCACAAACATTTTTGCGTGACGAAGTTGGTAACTACATCCCATCTTCGATGGATATTGATTATCCGAAAAAGCTCATGTTTTGCAATAACTTGACCAAGAAGAACTCCCTCAATTTGTCTAGTCAAAGTGCTCTTTGGTACCCTCCGCTTGAGAAAACTTTGAAATGTTTAAGTAGTCTATACCGATGTATTGAATCAACGACCTTTTCAGGGCTGGCACAAGAAGCTATCAGTTTATGCACAGATAATATTATACTTGCAAGTAAGATAATATCTCGGACTTCTGGAGCATCGGATGGGCAGCTATTTCTGATTAAACATCTTCTTATTCTAAGGGAACAAATTGCTCCATTCGATGCAGAATACACAATAGAAGTAAAGGAACTTGATTTTAGCCATATGCGAGGTCATATGCAGCGTATATTTGCAGGAGAATTATCGTTGTTTGCACTGTCTCAAGACAATGCTTTTTTTGTTCTTGCCTCTGAAGGACGACCCCACGTCCTGGAGTCTACCGTGAATTCAAAGAAAGAACTCGAAAAAAAATTAAAAATTGGATGTGAAGCCTTCATCATGACTGTTACAAAATCAACTGTTGAGCCAATGCTTCGTTTTATCACGAAAGTAACAGCTTTTGAATTCTCTGAAGGGGATGGTAAAAAATTGTCCACTTCAGCTTTTGGATCTGAGAAAAGAGTTGCAGAAGTTATTTGCAGTGTGAACAGCTCGCTTGAAACTTCCTTCATTGATATGATGAATTCTCTGAAGATTTATATCCGGGGAACAGAGACTCAAGCTTTACTACTCAAACCAATCTTTTCAAATATAGTGGAAGCACATGTTCAATTCTTCAATATACTTCTTCAAGTGTACCCACGAGAAGTGTTAAAAGGCTATGGTATGCTTGAGGTTGATGAATTGAATAAACTTTTTCAGGGCATGTTATTATAGACCACTTAGAAAACATATGGCTATAGTATACTGTGCTGTGGTTAAGAGAAAAAAAAAGCTCGTAAAGAGATCATATGGTTGAATGTTTTTACGGGTAAATTTTGCAAACAATTTCTTTCTGAAGAAGGCAGTTTATTTTTGACAGTTTGATGTTTTTGTGGTAGTGGAGGTAAAAAATAATCGCTTTTTTCTAAAAAAAGCTTTAATTATAAACGCCATTATCGTTGTCAACTATATGCATTAAAAATCAAAGCATGAGCAATATCATCATTTTATCATCATGAGGTTTAGCATTCGTTACTTTTGAAATACACGTAACTTTACACAAATACTGTAGAGAAATAGAAAGTCATATAACCCAAAAATACACAATTCACAAAAAAATAGGACAAGGGGTATTGACTTTCTTGACCGAACAAAACCTTTTTTATTCCTTCGAAAGGCATATGGAACGGTTTGGCAATCAATAGATAAGAGCAATGGCAAAAAAATTGCAATTAAAAGGATTACTGAGGCTTTTCGCAATCAAAGAGATGCAAAGGTGGCCAGTTATATGAGAAGGATAGCGTGCTCTTCTAACAGTTTTAAATACCAGCGTACAACTCGAGAAATGTTCTGCTTAAAAATTCTGGATAAACATAAGAATATTACCAAGTACGACATTCATTCCACTGTTTTTAAGTCTAACTTGCAATAAATTCTCTAGACTACTTAATATTTTTAGATGTGGAATCGACTCTGATATATACATGGTTTTTGAGCACATGGAGGCTGATTTACACGCAGGTTGGACTTTCAAAGTTACAAATGGAAACCTATTTTACATTACACGAAAATTGAAGTGTGTAGGTCAAACCAGCTGAAAACAGTACATAATTACTATGTGCTATATCAGATCCTGATCACCTTACAATACATTCATAGTAAAGATATAATCCATAGAGACATAAAGGTAGAAAGATTCACTTCGGACTGCTTTTTAAAAAACCTCTTCAAAAAAAAGCCTAGCAATATATTAATAAACCAAGACTGTCAAATTAAACTTGCCGATTTCGGCCTAGCGCGTGGAATATTCTGTAAACAAACACAAAGATATGCATGCGATTTAACATCGTACGTAGCAACGAGATGGTATGCGACCCAGTGAAAAAATCTTCTCATAAAAAATCACCAAAAAGAATAGGTATCGAGCTCCTGAGATTTTAATGAAATGCAAAGCATACTCAAAAGCTGTAGATATCTGGTCCGTGGGTTGCATTACTGGAGAGCTATTTCAAAGGTACATTGCAATCAAATCCCTCAAATCAATCGAAAGAGTTCATACTTTTTATCTAGGCGTGTTTTATTTCCTGGAACCTCAACCGCACACCAGATCAGAATCATATTGAAAGTAAAATGCAATTTAATATCCTTGAAGTACTATCCCTCAATTTTTTTCCAGAAAACAACTTTGTACTCTATGTCATGGGATTTGAAGAATATGAGTGGTGCAATTCTCACGGATATGATATCTGGTGCTAAATTTGATCATTTTTCGAAGGTAAAAAAAAGTCCTGTACTTGCAAGAAGCTTTCATATTTATGAATAGAAACTCATGCACAAGAAACCATTGGTAAGACTACTAAATGGACTACTGGCATGTGATCCGCAAAAGAGAATAACTGCTAGCAGTGGTCTCAGAGATATTATTTTTCGTCGTTTCATGGATACAGCCGAAGAGAATAAGATCGTAGAAACAGATTTGACACAAAATTTCAACCGCAAATCTAAGTCCTTCTGTCAAAATAAATTATCTTTAGTTGACCTCAAGGGGAAAACATTGCAGGAATACAGAGAGTGCTTATATACCGAGATCCTGAAAGAAAAATATCTCTTAAATACTGGTATATACCAAAGGTTACATGGAGGCAATTCAAGTTTTTAAGCCTCTCTAGACCTTTTCAAAATAGATAAAGGAAAGTCCCTCAAGATAATATCAAATCACAACACTTTAAGAAAATAACACCTCTAAAAATAATCTCTTTTTTTCATTGAGATGTTCTGCTGGTCTTGTAACTGCTAAGTGGAAGCAATTCAACACAAAGTGACATTCTTGTTGCAATAGCAGGGCATATTCAGAAATATGTTCCGGTTCTCTTCGCGACATCACACAATAGTCGTGCAAACAATCAAGGTGCCTAAATGAGAACAGCCTTTCTACACAATTTGCACTCACTAAACTCTGTAGATAGATATAAACTGAACCTAGAAGTGATTCATTTTTATTTCTACCCTTTAGTAGTCTCATGTGGTAGTAGATTATTGAATTATCATGAATATTCCCGTACTTACGAATGCCTTCATACTGACTTTGATGCGTCTTCATAATAGTCAGAGAAGAACTCAGCAAATTGATCAGAGAAAATAAGTATGCTGAAGGATATTTGCTCTTAAAGCTCTTCAATGAAATACAAACTTGTTCCAAGAGACTTTCAGTCTTTGATTTAAAGTATAATTCACGAATGAGAAATTTGCTAGCATCCTTTTCAGCTGAAGTTCCATGAACAGAAATATTATAGACAATTGACGTTATTTCTACTAGCATGCAACAAACTATGTTAGCTCCATAGTAATCTTTTTTGTTTTCTAGAGCTATCCATTCCATTCTCAGCCAGTGAACAAAAGAAGAATCAAAAATATCAGCGACGCATTTAATGCTTATCTTGTCTTTCAAGGCATTCTTATGAAAGAACTTGGAGAGGATACGTAAACCAAAAGTTGAGAATCGCAAGAGATTATAACTTCTAGTTTGCCATTCTGTAGCTCTTTGTTCAACATCTCCACTAGTTCTCACGATATCTCTCCACGCATGAAATATAAACGCTCCAAAATAAGTGGAATCTAATAATGCAACCCAAAATTGAGGTATACTTTTGTCAATAAAATAGGACTTTTCTGGGCAAAGAACAGGGTGAATGTGTGATTTTTTTATTTTTCCGCTCATTTCGACCACACGACGCACACTTTTTGGTTCAAATTTTCCATTGAACCTGGGTATATGCTTTTTCGTTTGATAAGGAAATTTCAAGCTATCATGAGTAAAAATGTCTTGATCCTTATTTTGTGCATTGCTGAGCTCTTCTGCTAATTTGTCTGGCGGAATGCCACGAAATAACAATTGTAAAATCTCAACCGCTAAAGCTGTGTCTTCATGACCAAGAATTTTCTTATGATTCTGCACCAACACTAGCAAAACATCCAAAAAGTTGTATTTGAAGAGACAAGAGGAAAGTATCTTCTTAACTCGCGTATTATTCTCTTCCTCTGCGATTATTAACAAGTTCCGATAAAATGTTAAAATCAGCTGAAGAGATTTTGACTCGTTAGTTTTGAAATTTGCTCCTCCACTTGACTCTAGTTGCTTCAGTGGTTCTAGTATTAAACCTAAGACTATCGCAAATATGTTCTCATTTTCGATGAGAGCATTCAAGTCGTTGAGATGGGCCCTATTTTGCTCCTGCACATTAGTTGCACTCTTTTCAGTGGGCAATGTCAAGAATGCTATCAGTTTCACTTCAAAGAAAGGTGAGAACATATTGACAAATGAACGATTTTGTGAACTCACCTGCGTGGTAGACCAGATTCCGTTCCTGACTGTAAGTAAGTATAAGTGGAATGAGATCTTTATGCATGATATTCCATGCTGAGAGCTGAAGCATCACATATCTCTCACTCGTTGAATCGCGACGTAGAAACCGTATTAGATCTTGTAGAGTTTCTTCGAGCAAAAACTTGATGAGAAGGTTTCGTACAACAAAAATTCAAATAAAATACCGAGACATTGGGAATCTTTTACGTATACATTATTCTGTCTTATCCCGATATTGGAAGTAAGACTGAGTAGATGCGCTTCATCCATTCCGTTGCGAGAATTGAGGGAGGATGTCAAATATTCGTATGCGTTTTGATGCAAGCAAAGTGAAACGATCGATGTACTGTGCAGTTCTTTCAGTTTATTTTATTTTTGTTTTTTCTGGAAAATATGAGGCCACGGTGTAAACCAAAAAAAATGACCCCAAAATATCGAAATTTTCGTCTAAATTTCGAAATTTCTCAAAATTCCGAAAAAAAAATCGGGGGTGTGTAAACCGAACCATGAAAAATTCTAAAAATTTCATCCTTCGAATATTTTTGGAAACAAAAACCACTTTCTCTCTCTTTTTCACACGACACAACTTTGCACTCGTCCACGAGATCTTTGGACGTTTTTTCAACATCCATCGCGTCAAATCAATACAGAAATCACTAAACTATCGTACTAGCACGGATTCGAAACAAAGGCCCCGTGGACCGGGGTGCACGCAGGCCCGTACACACGCACTTGGCGACCTCTTGAGACGACAGTTGGGGAACGGCATGCGCGGCATGGCGGCCAATCAAGTTTCAGAGCAGCCACAGAGTGGCGTACAGGCGTGGGCCGAGGCACTGGTGCGGCAGCATGGAGGTAGAGAAGCTGTACTGGCGAGGGCCGAGGCACTGGTGCGGCAGCATGGAGGCAGAGAAGCTGTACTGGCGAGGGCCGAGGCACTGGTGCGGGCGCCTGGGGGAAGCGAAGCTGTACTGGCGAGGGAAGCCTACCACCGCAACCTCCAGAGTCACCCGACTCTGAGGTGTCTGGAGCCTTTTGCTCGGGTTGGTGATGTCGCCGCCGCACAAGGGGACCTCGTCCCGCGGATTGTTGCTGGTTTCACTGGACTTCCTGGGGACCTCCAGAGGCGGCACCGACTGCTCTCCGAGGCGACGCGGGCGGCGGCGGAAGAGGGGGGCCGAACCGCCGAAGGCGGCCATACCCTCGTCCACCAAAGCTTTGTGGCCCGGGCTTGGGCCAACCTGCTGGAGAGTCTGGACTTCTTGGCCCAAACCCATGAGCTGAACGAACGTGTGAATGAACTTGGCTGGTACCTTGGCCCGCTCGCCGCGGTGGCCGCTGGGGCCCTTGGGTATTTCCTGTTTGGCCGAAGTGGCGCCAGCGCCGTACTTCCTGCACCCAGCAGCCCACCGGCCGCACCGACTGGACCACGGGGGCCACGCCCGGCGGGGACCGCAGCCTTGGTGACCGTGGTCCGGGTGGCGGAATTTCTGGTACAGCTCTTTGGGGTCACCGAAGAAGGGATTGCCGAGATGTCGAACACCAGCCCTTAAGCTTTGGTTTTGCGCTCGGGTCTGCACGATCGTCAACGATCGTGCAGACCCACAGGCTTTTTGGTTGATCGTTTTCGACCGATGTCGTCGCGCTCGTGCGCGCGTTTCGATTTTTGCCGAATTTCGAAATTTCTTCAGAGGAAATTTCGAAAAAACAGAAAAATTTCGAAATGGAAAAAGAAGGAAATTTCGATATTTTGTCGCCGGATATCGCCTACTATGAAACCCTAAACAGTAGTCACAAGGTACTGGTGAGATTCCAGCCTGCAGACCACACTTATTGTCACCTAACTGTTCTGGTCACAGTAACCAGGACTTGGCACACAGCACGAACTGTATTGCCGCCCACTGTCATAGTAACAGTAACCAGCCCATAGTTGGCTCCGCAGTTGCATAGCACTGCATTCATAGCTACTCTTACCACAGTTGTTAGAGTCGCATCACATCAACCCATCTCTAAGCGTACTCGCACTACACCTTGCTTCACTCATTTGCAGTTGCTCATACCCTAAACGCGATCATCGTTAGCGTCTCTGTGACATATTTCATTTTTTTTTTTTGGTTTACACCGTGGCCTGACAATAGAACTGGCTTTTGTCGTTTTGTGTCCTTATCACAGTGCTTCCTCTGCTGCTGCTCACTGCTATGCAACCCTGTGCTTGTTCCTGGTCTCCTGCCTCTTTTCTTTAGAAAAAATTGTCTGTTATCTCCTCCCCTCAACAAACCTTTTCTGTGAGGTAAAAAACGGCACAAACACATCTCAACGCTATTTGTTTTACTTACTAAAATTTCAGCACTCAATGCGCCCCAATCCGATCAATTTTCGACTTTAAAGTAGAAACCTTGTATCTGCCCATTGACATAACCTCGAAGAAAGAGAGCAAAAGAAAAGGACACAAAAAAACGAGTAAATGATTCAACGTGTTGAAAAGATTATAGGAGCAAAGTACAGTGGTGGTAACATCTTGTTGAACAATGGCCTGCTTTATTTCAGTGTAGGAAAGTATATTTCCATATATGATCACGTGAATTTACGCTCAGAAGTGTTGCAAACTTCGAACTCTACAAATATTTCAATTTTGTCCACGAGCTCTTGTGGTAAATTCCTCTTGATTGTGGATTTCCTTGGTAGTATTTTTATTCTGAACCTTCAAAAGAAAACGACGATCACGAAAATAAGCACCAGGGAGCGTGTTCTTGATGCTAAATTTAGCACCGGATCTAAGTTTTTTGCTGTAGTCAAACAAGGTAAAGTTGACATTTGGTCATTGCAACTTGTTGGGTTGAGTTTTCAGAAAGTCAGTCTATTCAAAACTTTTGCAATTCCGTTTTTTCATACAGAAAATAATCGTAGCCTAAGCTGGAGTTCAGATGATAGTTGCATTGTTTTAGGCTGTGAAGATTACACTTGTAGAATTTTTGAACTGCGAAATCAAGCTGGCGAGGATAAAGCTGAAGTTCTGATTGGCCAAAAGGAATATATAATAGACACCCATATGAGTAATGACATGTCAACTACCTATTGTGTTACAAGGAACGGAACGTTGGGAACGTGGCAAAAAATAAAGGGAAAATGGAGAATGGAAGAAGTTAAAAAATTAAATTCCGTTTCGCTCGCATCATCTTCATGCTTCAATAGAAAGAACGCACTTTTAGTTGTTGGTTTTGGCAGCTTTTTCCTACTTTATGATATTCACCTCCACATGCAGCTTCAGAAAATTGCACTCGATCATCTTAGCCTAAGTTCTTGCAATTTTAGTGGCAATGGTGAAGTCATATTGTTTGGTTCTGACCGAAATGGACGAATATCTCTATGGGAATGGAAGAAGGAGTTGATGATATTCACCTATGAGGGCCATCAGCAAAATATCCGAACTTGTGCTTTTTCGAGAGATGGTTCTTTGATTGCTACTGGGTCGGCAGATTGTAATGTGAAGGTTTGGAATCATAATTCTGGAGATTGCGTTTCGACATTCTCTGACCATTTAATGCCAGTAACGGCAGTTACTTTTACAACTGCAAATCATATCGTCATTTCTGCAAGTCTTGATGGAACAGTTCGAGCTTTTGACCTTATTCGTCATCGTAACTTCAGAATTCTTGTTGGGGATGAATCTGGACAATATAGTTGCCTCGCTGTCGATAGTAGCGGCGATATGATATGTGCCGGGACGTGTGACACCAGTAAGATATTTCTATGGTCGCTAAAATCAGGAAGGCTTCTTGATGTGTTTGTTGGGCATGTAGCACCAGTCTCAGGTCTACATTTCAACCACTCAAACTCTACATTAATTTCTGGTTCATGGGACAAAAGTATTCGATTTTGGGATATTTATGATGGGAGAAAAAAAGAAACGGAAGTGATTTCACTTTTAAGTGATGTTACCTGTCTCGATTTGAATTCTTACAATTCACATTTGGCCGTTTCAAGTATTGATGGGAACGTCTCTATTATTTGCTCGAGGACAATGGAAATAATTTCTTCATTTGATGCATCCCAAGACATAAATGGAACTCAAGAAGATCATTATGATACAAATATACACACACTCGCTTATAATATGGATGGTGAACTACTTTTGGCTTGCTCTTATTTTCATATGTATACGTTCGAAAGTAAGGGTTACACACTCTTAAGACGTTTCGCTGCGGGGAATTGGATTCAAATGGAAAATTTATGCAGCAGCACTTCTCAACTCATATTTTCAGCCAAGTGCTCCCCAGTGAAGCAATGCTGGGCTGCTTCTACCTCAAATGGTCTATATTTATTTGCAGAAGAGAATTTTCGGAAAGCTTTGTTTGAAGTAGCTAAACAGAGTAAATGCAACAATGTGATTGAGATGATAGCAACAGGTTCATATTATGAAGCTGTATCAACTGCACTCGGGCTCAAATTAGACTTTCGCGTATTACAATCGATTTTGTATAGTATTCCGCAGAGAAGTGTAGGAAATGTTATCAAAATGTTATCTCAAGAACACCTTGTGTTACTTTTGGAAGTGCTTCAATCTTGTCTGGCTGGGAGTAAACACTTGACAATTACTCTTAGTTGGCTTCATAGAATCTGCCTCACTCGATGCGAAGTTCTCTCGGCACTACCACTATCAAGCTTGACACACGTTTTAGGTCAAGTGTCAGATTTACACCATATGGAGAGTTGGAATATAAGCAAAAACAAGTATGCGTTGGATTTTGTTTGCCATTAATACAGAGACTTTTTTGTACCTAGTACTTTATTGAGATGTGCGTTTCTAAAAAGCGTTTGAGGGGGTGGAAAAGCTCTGTAAAACTGCATGGGACTCACGACCTTGAATTATGCTAAATCTCGAGACAGCATCCTCTACAACATGTCTCCAAATCTTATCTCTACACAACGAATTTAAATTGCCCAAGATCCAGCATCGCTTCTTTGCACGAGTAATAGCTACATTGAGACGCTGAGCGTCTGAAAGGAATCCAATATTGTTTGTTGCACGTACACATGATATGATAACGAACTCGCATTCTTTGCCCTGAAAACCATCAATTGTACTGACACACGGGACTGAAGTACTTCTTCCAAAAGTTTTTCTCAAAGTCTGTTCTATAAGATCTTTTTGTTCCTTATATGGGGTTATAACAGCAATACTCTGTAGAGTTCTTCCCGGATTCATAGATGTGAAACATTTTAGCAGAGAGAAAATCAAAGAAACTTCAAATAAGTTGACAACAGAACCTCGATTACTACGTGTTTCAAAGGTATCTCCAGTATCAAAAAGTAGATAAGGCTCGCTCGGCCACATCTTATTCATTACTCCCTTGTTCGACATGGACGGATCATCAGTCAGAATTCCATCATAAAAGAAACGAGAAGGGAAATGGCGAATTTCAGGCAACATTCTGTACTGAATGGAAAGAGAGATGAAATCAAAGTCATTTTCAAGCAGCCTCTGAAAGAGAGATCTGCCAAATTTCGCAGTTTTAGCACGTTCAGAAATTATAGTTGATGGAAGTTGAAAGTTATCCCCAATTAGGATACAGTGCTTCACTCCAAGAGTTAGCGGTATCAAAGTAGCAAGTTCATTCGCCTGTGCTGCCTCATCTATCAACAATACATCGAATACTTTCGAGTTCTTCTTCAAAGTATGACGTCCACATAATGTTAAAGTTGTAAAAACTATCTCTGCTTCATCCAAAAATGATGTCTCTAGCTCTATATATAGTTCTGTACTCTCATTTTTCCTACCTGGATTTAGCCCCGGAGTACGCTTGGTGTTCACAAGTTCAAGTCGAGCTAATTCAGCTATACAACGATCACGAATTTCAATAGACTGGATATACATGTCTATGCTATGAGTAATTGTTCCCGTAAGATTGATGTTCTCAATCTGCTGGTTTATTGCAAGCACATTGAAATAAAATTGAGAGTAAAGTTTATTCCATTCTATTTCTGATAAGGAAAGAAGGGCTTTAATTTTTGTTTGAATAAGAATAGATTTTATATCATCTGAAATGAGAGCATCAAATGCTCCCAATCGAATAATACCTGGTCGATAAGGCATATTATTTGTCTGCTTAAAGCCCACTTTCAAAACTTTCTCACAAATGTTGTCAACCGCAGCATTACTTGGGGCACATACTAGAATACGAGGTTTCACGAATATTTTTTCAATATCTCTGCACGCATCATGATTCTTCAATTTCCCTTGCTGTGAATTCGTTGACCTTCCCACATTTCTTCCTTCTATGAGAGCAGTAACACTTCCATAATATCTCTGGAAAAGAATTAAATGTAGAGTATTCAGAATACCAAACTAAAATTTAAAAAGTAAAAGTAAAAGTAAAAAATAGAGGTTCAAAGAGTTTACCAAAGTATGTGTTTTGCCTGTGCCAGGTGGTCCTCGTACAATAGTGAATGGTTCTGCTAGAATATCCTCATCTATAGTACCCATTGAGCGGTCAATCGCCCATTTAATGGTCTTTTTCTGAATCTCATTGTACAGTAGATCAAAACTTTGGGCATAGGAACAACTGTCCAAATAGTGACCGATTTCCTTAAGAGCAATATTTTGCTCATAATAAAGTTTATGTGGACTTAGGATTGCTTTTTTCAAAACCTTATATAAGAATATTGATAGATTTGAAGGATCTCAAGATTAAGATAACAAATCATACCTCATGTATTTCTTCGAAAGCATGAAGAGCCATGTAGCAGTAAAATCCTGAAGTAAACTTTTCCGATAACACTGCCCAAACACAAAAATAGGCATTTTCGGATAACAAGTTGCTAAAATGACTAATCAAAGATTCCTCCCCGTGCTCTTGAGAAACTACAACTGTAACTTGACATTTCAAAGGATCAGAAGATGTTATTATGCCAGTGCAATAAGACTCGCTCTTTATTTTATGAAATGTAGTACAGAATTTTCCATTTGAGATCAGGATTATCATTCCTGTTTGAAAGTCTTTCAATTTAGCTTCGTCCTCGATCTGAATGTATATTGTAAAAATGGCATTCTCCCTTCGCACTTTTATTACTTTGCAAAGATGCTGTAAATCTTGAGCTATACCAAAATATTTATTGAAATTCTTTTGAAAATTTACAAGATGAACTAACCGATATTTTCAAACAAAACAGCCTCAATGCTTTCTACAGTTTCTTCCAATAGCGCAGGATAAAAGCTCTCCCTGTATTGCTCACATGATCCAAAACTCATCGGAATTAATTTTAAGTTGTGTTTTAGAGTTTTAAATATCCCAATCTTTTTTATGTCCATAAAGAATTTGAAAAACTCTGGCTCCGCGGAAGGAAGCATTTTGCGGAAGAGGGACTGTGTCTTTCTAAGCTTCAAAGGATGGTTTCAAAAACACCAAGAGAGGTATAACTACTCATGAACATTCGCATTCTTTACGTTTTTTCGGTATTCGAAACAATTCTTGACGTGCTTTAAAAATAAATCTAACGAACTTCATTTCTTTTAACGAACAGATGAGTGGAACTGCTACAAAAACTTTCAGCTTTGTTCCCATGTTCAGATGTTCACCTATTCTCATCCTCAGTCAATATCATATGATACCCAGTATTTGAAAAAAATAAATTTCGCGAGGATATATACGGAGCGACACGTAACAGTTTTTTTTAGCTTTTAGAATTTTCATTTTTCAATATCTCCTGTGAAAACACCCTGGACCTCCTCCCCCGCGGCCCATCAGTGCACCGTGGGCGCTGAGCGGGAAATAAAAACCAAGACTCGCATTCAATTTTTTTCTTGCCAATTTTGCAGCTTGTTAATTCAAGCAGCTTGTTTAGCGAATTTTACAAGATTGCAACTCTCTCGAGCTTTTTGTTGTAATGGGAGTTTCAGACAGAAAAATCGTAGGCAATGGCGTCGGACTAGGTTTGAGTTTTAGATTTCTTTACTTCTTTACGTTCAGGAACATTTTTATTACAGGTGCCGGCATTGGTTGTGGTTTCGGTCTGGGTTGGGGTTTCGGAGGTATCTTTTCGAGCTTGACTTTTCTTTTCCTCAACTTACATTTTCTTTGAAAGGAAGCAACTTAAGCGTTCTTGGGTTAGGCTTTGGAGGAGGGTGCGGAATAGGCATAGGCTTCGGCTGGGGGTACGGAATAGGTTGGGGCAGCAAGTATATTGATCAGAATATAAGTTTCAAAAAGTAGTTCTTTAAGCAGGTCAGAAAAAACTTCATTCAATCTCTACTTATTTTGCTAGAATTTGTAAAGATTCAGCCGTCTTCCCTTGAAGAGATAAAACAGTTGATGCGATATGAGCTGGAGTCAAACCCGCTTGCTCGAGTTGAAATTGATCAGAACCATGCTCAATGGGAACATCGGGGAGTAACAGTGGCCGCACTTTCAAGTTACCATCCAATAATCCATCAAGAGCCAGAAATTGAAGCACGTGTGAGGCGAAACCTCCTACCGAGCCTTCCTCTACAGTGACCAAAATTGGATGTTCTTTTGCCAAGCGACGAATCAACTTTTCGTCCAAAGGTTTGCAAAATCTTGCATCAGCAACTGTTACGCTAATGCCGTACTCTTCAAGCAGTTTGGCTGCTTTTAAACAGTTGTTCGTTGGGGTTCCATATCCTAACAAACATGCGTGTGTGCCCTCGCGCAACACCTGGCCTTTTCCAACTTCCAAAGGAACACCTTTATACCCTGGATTGCCGACTTTAACTCCTTCCAATTCTAAATCCAGACCAATACCAGGGCCGCGTGGATACCGAAAACAAGATGGACAATCGTCAATCGCAAAAGAAGTAGCTATCATATGGCATAGTTCTGCTTCATTCCTGGGTGCCATCACTACCATGTCAGGGAGACAAGCCATAAAGGTGATATCATATGCACCTGCGTGCGTAGGACCATCAGCACCTACTAAACCGGCACGATCCATGGCAAAACGCACAGGTAACTTCTGGAGTGCAACATCATGAACAACCTGATCAAATCCTCGCTGTAAAAAAGTTGAATAAATTGTGCACATGGGTTTCAATCCTTCCGCAGCTAAGCCGGCAGCGAAAGTAACGGCATGTTGTTCTGCAATACCAACGTCAAATGTACGCTCTGCAAAATATTTTTCGAAATGGTTTATTCCTGTTCCCCCTCCCATTGCAGCATGTACTGCCACGATACTGTCATCAAGCATAGCTTCACCTACCATTGCGTCTGCGAAGACTTGAGTATAAGTTGGAATAGTTGTACTCGCCTTCTTTTGCTCGCCCGAAGCTAAGTCGAATTTCGATACTCCGTGATATTTATCTTGAGCTGATTCAGCGAACGAATATCCGCGACCTTTTTCTGTCACCACATGAATAAGGACAGGACCGACACTCTTTGTTTCCTTAACTTCTTGCAAAATTGCAACTAAATCATTAAGATTATGTCCGTCCACAGTTCCGATGTAATACAACCCAAGCTCCTCGAATAAGGTAGCACCTGAACCACTAATCATACCTCTGGCATATTCGTCAACCTTCGCAGTGACTTCCTGCACGGGAGTTGGCATTTGCTTTGTTATCGCTTTCGCAGACTCTCGGAGCTCGCGAAGAGGTTTCGAGGACTGCAACCTAGCAAAAGTTGAAGATAAAGCTCCCACTGGATCTTGATTTAAACTATTGTACTGTGTCGGTAACGATACTTGTTGATTGTCATTTAATATAATGATCATGTTTGTATCAAGATAGCCTGCATTGTTCATCGCTTCATAAGCCATCCCACCTGTTATCGCACCGTCTCCAATGACAGCAATAACTTGGTTCGATTTGCCCTGCATATCACGAGCTACTGCCATACCCAAACCAGCAGATATTGATGTACTACTGTGACCTGCGCCAAAACAGTCAAATGGACTCTCGCTTCGTTTTGTGAACGGGGATAAACCATCCGTTTGTCTTATCGTATTCATGCGATCTCTGCGTCCAGTGAGAATCTTGTGAGGATAAGCTTGATGACCGACATCCCATATGATCTTATCAGTTGGTTGATCAAAAACGTAATTTAACGCGACTGTGAGCTCTATGACACCGAGACTTGATCCCAAATGACCACCAGTTTGAGACACGTTATAAATCAAGTCCGCTCTGAGTTCTTTCGCGACCTGTTCCAACTGATCTGCGCTCAAGTTCTTGAGATGGCTTGGAAAATTAATTGTATCCAAGAGAGGAGTGGTGGGCTTTGAAGATATGGCCCCATATCCAGCAATCCCCGGTATCTGGCCTTCCTCTAATTCGGACAAAGCATCGTTTTGTGAAACTCTTGTCGTCACGCTACGTTTAAATTTCAGCTTTCCATTTTGGATATGCTGACGCCTCGATGCTTTTTTATGAGAGGACGCTGAATAGTCTAAGTCTCTCAGCGCTGCTATTTTCATCCCCGACATAGAACACGTCAACATTATTTCTAACTTAGTGAGGTATGATTTCGAACTTTCAATGCTTTTTCTCACGTGCAGCGCGCGGAACACACTTCCCCGAATCCTACTTATCTACTTGCGTCAACAGAGGAAAAGCGAGGGAAATTTTGACTTTTCTAGAAGCCGAGGAAGAAAAAATCAGGATTAATTTTTAATTTTAGCTTTGATTTCTTTCCCAGGTGAAAATGGTGTCGTGCTTGTTCTCTACACTGCTGGGTAACACCAGGCACCCCTTTAAAAAAAAAGACCCTAAATGCTAATGCGTTGAGGGTAAAGGGAGGAGGGAGGGCATCCCGCATGAAACAAATTACACCATTTCGCACAAAAAACGGTCATTCGAGTGTAGGCAAAAGCCGATTTTCAGCGATCATGAGTAAGAATTGTCACTACGCTTGTAGTACTGAATCGTACTTTGGAAAAACAACTAGCTCCCGCTATCATAAACGTAAACGTGTTACAGCTCTTTGTCGATGTGAGCGTAGCTCTCCAAGTCTGATCACTCAAAATTTCAACAAAGTGTATAAGAAGTTACTCACACGAGAGATAGATTACACTTGTGTGAAAACAATGAACGAGCGACAAAATATCTGCAGTGCGACTTGTTATGGCAAAGGTCATGTGTTCGTCACTGCAGCTGATGACGAAAGTTCACTCGAACTAAAGGAATATAGTCCGCAGTTCTTACGTGTGAGAATGGGTGTCTTCCTGAGCATACTTATTGGCTACTCTTGTTACTATTTAACAAGGAATAGCCTTACATTTACTGCTCCGGCAATGGTTGCTACGGCAAGCCTCGGATTGGATATCACTTCAATTGGAGTGATTACCTCCATTTTTCCCCTCTGTTACGGATGTAGTAAATTTATTAGTGGGGTAGTTGGGGACGCTTTATCCCCGAGCATTATGCTTGGCGGTGGTTTAGTTGCCACAGGTTTTGTGAACATTATGTTTGGTGCTAGTTCAATATTGCCCGTGTTTTGTGTGCTATGGGCTATGAATGGTATTTTGCAAGGTTTTGGTGCACCAAGCTGTGCAAAAATCCTCACCTCCTGGTTTGCCTCCAAGGAAAGAGGAACTTATTGGGGTATGTGGAATATTGCCCATAATTTGGGAGGCTTTACTGCACCTATCTTGGCTGGGACCGCTGCTCGTACATATGGGTGGAGCTGGGGGCTCTGGGCACCCGGTTTTGTTGCAGTATTTGTTGGTGCTGTGATTATTCTCACTCTTAAAGACTCTCCAGAAGCCAAAGGCTTTGAGCCTGTTGAAAATATAAGAAACGACGAGGAGGAAAAAAATCAACAAGTGGAACAAAAAATTAATTTATGGGAGAATTTACTTCACAATGTCCTTTCAAATCCTTTTATATGGGGACTTGCGTTCACATATTTTTGTGTTTATATTGTTAGACAAGGAATTACATCTTGGTCAGTTTTTTATTTAATAAAAGAGAAGGGTGTTATAGATGCTGGTGCAGCAGCAGTACGTGTATCTGGGCTTGAGCTCGGTGGCCTTGTTGGAAGTCTATTGGCGGGTAGAATAAGTGATTGGTATATAGCGAGTTCGAATGGTGGAGCTGTCGGCAAGCGTATCCAAATTGTGATCGGATACCTTGTCGGAGTGGCTTTCATGCTATTATCATTCAGGGCCATCCCTGCAGGTATGCCGTTTTTGCAAGCACTGATCGTATTTATGATTGGCTTTTTCCTGTATGGTCCTCAAATGCTCATTGGCTTATGTGGAGCTGAAATCGTCGGGCGACGTTCGGTAGGTGCTAGTGAGGGCTTTCTAGGATGGATAGCTTATCTAGGTGCTGCAAATGCTGGTGTGCCTCTTTCGCTTCTTGTGCAACAATATGGGTGGGATGCCTTTTTCCTTTCCCTAATTTGTGCGTGTGGAATTGGGATATTATTGCTAGCACCACTCACAGGAGCAAAAAGTTATCTACAGCGTCAGAACTAAGTTGAAAAATGCGTGAATAAATGCATGAATATTCCAAAATGTCTATTGGTGAGCTCCAAGCGACGCTTAGGATTCAATATTGACTTTTTTTAGAGCTACTTTACATGACTAAAAAAGTCTCCTTTTTTCTTTATTTTTCATTTATCTACTATCTCAAAAGAAATATATTGAGGTGAGTAATCATATGTATTATGATCGATAATATTCGTATCACTCAGCTCTAAACTAAAGAAATCCATCGTATCAATATCCTACAGTAAATAATCAGTTTCCTTTTCCTATTCATTTTAATGAAAGTAACCACATTTACCTGAAAGAGTGGTCCCGCATGCCAAGTCCCCATATTAAGCTTTACAATAGTTCCCCCTTGAGTTAGAAATAAGAAATTAAAAGGAATTGTCATTAATTGTAATACCAGTAACTTTGAAAGCCACAAGATCATTCAGTGATGGAGGATTATCTATGCGAAAGTTAGCTTTAGCAACGACTATGTACCTGCAATAATCAGATATTTAGTAATAGTTTCTCTTGTTCTTTTCTTTTGATTTTTACCACGGAGAATTTTGAACCGATGCTAAGCACTGCGTGACTTGCTCGTGATACGTAATTTTATGGAAGTTTAGCGTTCTTTCTTCTTTTCTGAATATATAATATCTCGGAGTCCCACGATTTATCTCCAGTTGAAGTTCCTGTACAAAATCGTGCCTGCGTGAGTTAAGGAACTTTAAAAAAGAGGCTGCGTACGTCTGTTGAGAAACCTTTTCCATCGTATTGCCACGATACAACCTTCAAATATCATGTGAAAAGGAAGAGAAGTAAAAAATGTATATCGGTATACCTGTCCGAACTGCTCAAAGTTATCAGAATTGATTTCGACCGCAAGTATTTCTTTTATCAGAGTAACTCGCCTTTCTGACTCATTATTGCAACAGCTTCTTCTGGACCAGAAATGTCTATGTCTTCGTGGTGAGTCTCGGCAACCACCGGTAGCGCCAATAGTATTCACTCGTGGCGAGCAGCGATACATTCAATCAAACGAAATGTAAAACTTTTACTCCTTATTCAGTGTTAACGTTTTTCGAGATACTATGATATCAAACAAAGATGCGAGAAACTTTCTTATAAATTATTCCATAAATTCAATATTCCAACTTGAGATCTTGAGTTCCAAACATCTATAATTCTTTATATCCCTCTGACTTTCCCTTAATGAATCCGTTCAATCTGGCATTTTATTTTACAGACATAAAACAAAGTTTTTTCTTGTTTTTAGAATTTTTATATAGTTCTCTTTTTAATTTTTTGTCAATATGGGGGTGTAGAACTCCAAGTGGCATACCTAGGAACATGTTTAGCGTATATAGTACTACACTGGTTGAGGGAGTAGAGGTTTCAATCGAAAGACGGGAAAATTTTTCAAAAAAGAGGAAGTGTCGAACTTAACTCAGCGCAAACGTACACAAAGTTTATACAATGCCAAGGTTTAACACCTATCTTATTTTCTTTAAATTCCGTCTTATCACGTTTCACTCTAAAATTCATTGTTTTAGAGAGATAATTACTTTACAGGTTGGACAGTGTGGAAATCAGATCGGCACCGAATTTTGGAGCAAGGTAGACCGTTTTAATCTTCTTTTTCTTAAATTATTAAACTGAAGAATCGCGTATAAAGTTGTGCTCTGAGCATGGAATCAGCAAATCGGGCTCCTTCAATGAAGT
>JACLAB010016613.1_pt1 | contig 26801 bp, 21 predicted proteins | sample 8027921 | NCBI WGS metagenome assembly JACLAB01 (sample SAMN15725117, study PRJNA655200) | protist metagenome | isolation source: fluorescence activated cell sorting (FACS) single amplified genomes of... | place: USA: West Boothbay Harbor, Gulf of Maine | collected 2000-07-19 | reverse complement strand
GCACGAAAACACTGGATTCCCAGGGGTTGAACACCGACGATTTCTGCAGATTGTGCGAGCGTCAGCTTTTTTGCCACAAAAGCTGCACGTTCTTTTGAGACATTTTTTGTGCACAAACTCATCCGGCTTGTTCGGCGATACCAAGCAAATGTCCTTCGCGGTTCCCGTTATTTTACACTCGGCGCACGTTCTTTTGAGACAATGTGGATGCACATGCTCACCCGGCTTGTTCGGCGATACCAAGCAAATGTCCTTCGCGGTTCCCGTTTCTTTACACTTGGCGCACGTTCTTTTGAGACATTTTCTGTGCACAAACTCACCCGGCTTGTTCGGCGATACCATGCAAATGTCCCGCGCGGTTCCCGTTATTTTACACTCGGCGCACGTTCTTTTGAGACATTTTGTGTGTATAAAGCCAGCTTTACCGGGTGCGAGTATCATGGCTTCATTAGCGAGACCTTTGCACTTGCAAGCGTCTCCAAGTACACACCCCTGTTGCCGCTTAGCCTCACGATAACGCTTGTCATATTCTTGCTTATCGATAGTCTCGCCAGGTTTCACAACGATAGTCAAGCCAGGTTTCACAACTTTTGTTTCATCAGTGCCTGTACTCTTCTTCAGCTTCTCTTTCTGTTCGGTCGCCTCCACGTCAAACGCCGCGTACGCGTTTTTCCAGTCGTCAGAGTCTTTTTGATAGAAAGTGTCGATGTATGCACCAATTTTACCTCTTTTTTTAGCTTCAGCAATTCTGTCACTGAGTACTTTACCCGATTTCTTCCACGAGACGCATTCTTTTCCGAGCCCGCACTTGCTCGCGACGTGATACAGTTTAGCGTACAACTCTTTATTTTTTCCCCTCACCCCGGCCCATTTAATATCCTTGAAAATAATTTTTCCACTATTCACAAAACTGTCCCTCGCAGCTTTCTTTTCGTATTCTTGTTGTTGCGCCCAATCGAGCATCCATTTTATAACGCTTTCCCACTCAATCTTTTTATCGCCAACTTTGAAAGTAGTTTTGATACCAACCATTTTATGTTCTCACGAAAACTCACGACGCTCGGACTCACCGAGTCAATTCTTCTCTCAACCACCACCCTATGAAGATGATATAAACATTCAAAAGAACACGCCAAACTAAAAGGTCAGTTTTTCTTGGGGGATCGCATTTCGTGTACGCATCAAAAGTGCCAAAAAACGAAAGGACGATGATGATGTGGTGACCCCACGCGTCTTCCCTCTCGCGCGAAGGAACAAATAATTAAGAAGACAACGTGTGATCAAGTACATACCGTGGCGAACTACTATTTTCACCCGAGTCCAGAAAATATAATCTCGATATGATGTCGCCAAACACAACTTGCTGGTAGAGAAGGAATAATGGCGCGCGAATCTTTTTTGATTTTACGAGCTTTAGATTGATACAGAAAAGAGAAATAAATAAAATAAATAATAGAGAAAAAAAAAGGAGACACGCAGCCGCCAAAAAAAAGAGAGAGAGAGAGAGAGACGCGCAACATACAAACGCCATCACACTTACACTTTACGCGCGCGTGAGCACATAAACGACACGACGACATGGGAAAAAAAGCGAAAGGGAAACATCGCATCCGAAAATATAGTCACACTTACTTCAGAGTTTCTACTTTTTGAATGTATATTTTGTAAATCCTCTCACACACAAAGTTAGTTATATACCTCTTTACTTTTTTTCGTTTTGACTTCTATATGTTTTTATCGAAATCGAATTCTCTCTTTACATATCGTTCACGAGAACGTGTCTGAACGCGGATTGTTTGCTTCGAAGTTCGTCTAAAGCGTCGTTAATTTTGCTCAAAGGTGTTTTCTTCACCGTCGCGCCAATCTTATTCTTCGCGCAGAACTCGAGCATTTCTTTCATGTCTTTGATGCTCCCAGTGTTTGAAGTCGTGCAGTTTGTCATCGTGAAACCCATGGTAAACGTATCAATCATAAACTTGGGAACCATTCCCACAAAACACATTGTCCCGCGAGGTCGCAAGAGGCTAAAAAATTTCTCAAACTCCACCGGTTCTGAAGTCGCGATGGTTACTAAAATGAAATCCAAAGTTCCCGCCGCTTTTTCCATCTCCTCTTCCGAGGTGTGCACTACAAATCCGGTAGCCCCATGTTCTAGAGCCATATCTTTCTTGGAATCCGAAGAGCTAATGGCGACTACTTCGTTTCCAAAAGCTTTCGCGAATTTAATCGCCATGTGCCCGAGTCCTCCTAGGCCTAATACTCCTATCTTATCGCCCGGTTTCGTTTGCTCCTTCAAAGGAGTCCAGACGGTTTGTCCTCCGCACAACATCGGGGCGATCTCGCAACTATCTAACGAATCTGGAATCGGAAAAACAAACTGTGAGTCTTCGCATCGCATAATGTCCGCGAATCCACCTCGGTTGCCCTCACAGCATGTGCACTTAACTTTCCCGCATAACTGTTCGTTGTTCTTGGCGCACCATTCGCACGAATGGCACGACGCCGATTGCCAACCAACTCCGACTCGTTGACCAATTTTTACATCTTTTACGTTTTTCCCGACTTGGAGCACCGTACCAACGACTTCGTGTCCGCAAACTTGAGGAAATACCGCGTACTCGCCGTAGTCTCCTTTAATCAAGTGTTCGTCGCTTCCACATAAACCACAGCATTCAACTTTAATCTCTACGCCCTCGTCCGTTAACGGCAGCAAATCGATTTCAATTTGTTCGAGCTTTTTCGCGTTCACTTCGAGCGCCGCGTAAGCTTTTGTTTTTGCATCCGACATGATTGATTTTTTTACGCACGCGCGCTTACGTATGGTTTGTTTTTGTGACGGAGAAGAATTGATGTGTTCGCGAGACTGAGAGAGAGACTATGTACTGAGAGAGAGAGAGAGACGCTCTAATTCTCTCTCGTTTTCATGGGCGAAGGACGTTTGTTTTTTTCCGTTGAAGAGGGAAAAAAAAGGGGATCTCGTCGATGAGAGGATCTCGTTTTGTGTTGTCGAACAAAAAAACATAATTAAAAATAGAGAGCCAAATTATCTCCCGGCGCATCATTTGTATCTGGTATCGGAGAGCATCCGCGAGAGATTCTTTTTGAACGCACTCACAGAGGAATCGCTTGACAATCATCGAGATTGCCGAGTGTGCGCGCGTAAAAAGTTTCGAGAGGAACGCGTGAAAAGATAGGACAGCGCGTGTCGAAGAAAAAGATCCAGTAGGATAAACAAATTAAAGAGATATTTCAGGCAAGCTGCTTCCAGCATTTATCTCTTCGGTAACGAAACGTAGAGAGCATGAATACGACGACGACGACGACGAAACGAAAAGAACCCGGCGACGCGGAGGAAGGGGACGAGGATGCGAGAAAGAAGGATGTCGAATTGGACGCGAAAGGGCGCCCGAAACTCCCACCCCCGGAAAATCCGGTCGACTGCCCGAGATGTACCTCCAAAGATACCAAGTTTTGCTATTACAACAACCACAACATTAAACAACCGCGGTATTATTGCAAGGGATGCCAAAGGTACTGGACCGAAGGCGGCGTCTTGCGGAACGTCCCAGTCGGATCCGGTCGAAGAAAGTCCAGTAAGACGACGTGTGCAGCTGTAACAACTATAACGTCAATGACGCCGTATCAGAATGGCAAAACAACAGTTTCGACAGTACAAGAAGGCGGTCCGCCGAAAATGTTCAGCGAATTGGGAAGCTTAGGCGAGCTCGCCATTATCGCACATCAAGCCGAACAAGACGTGCAAAAGCGAGACGGATCATCGGATGGTTCGGCAACTGAAATGGAGCAATACGAGACCAAGAAGAAAAATACGAAGAAAGCAAAGCATTTCGCAACCACCGAAAATGAAAACAAGAACAAAAACACCCAACAACATCAACACGAAGAACACACTTTTAAGGGATTTCCAAAAGGAATATTTGGCGTCGGCGGCGGTGGCGCGATAGCGAACTTCTATAATGCTGCAAATTTGGGTGCAGGCGTAGGCGCACCGATGATGTACCCGTTTGGATACGGTAGCGGTAACGGCATGCTCTTCGGCAGAGATGGTACGTTCACGCTAGCACAGCTTATGCATCAAGTTGCGGGAGCCTCGAATAATTTGGACACACTGCTGAGTCCAACAGAGCGCGCCTGGGCTCATTCCGTTGGCTTTAATGGGATGGAATGGGCTGTCAATGCTATGTCTGTAGCTGGCCTTACTCCGAGAATTTCATTGAACAGGAACGGATTGAACCATGTCACCGCGGCTGTTGGTGATGGCGGAGTTGAGGGGTCTGGTTCAGGTACTGCGTTGACTGCCAAAGTGGATTCAGATGGCGGATCTGGCACGCGAAATGCCGATACGGATGGTGGCAGCGACAAAAAAACTGCGTTCTCTGAAAAATATGTATCGCAAAGTGATTCTGGAAATACGGACAACGACGGTTCGCGCGACGGTTCTGGGATTGGAAGCGGCACGCCATCCATGTGCAAAAATAATCAGAATAATACTGCTGCTGGACTTTTTCCACCGCTTTTTGTGCATCAAAACATGTGTCCAAACATTGCGATGATGGATCCGAGCACATTTGCGCAGCATCAGCAGTTAGTACAGCAACAGCAACAACAAATGCTCATCGCATTGAGTCAAATGCATCGCTCGCAAGGCATTCAAATGACACACCCCCAACATCCGTTCCAACAAGGTTTCGAACAGCAGCATCGAAATCATATCGAAGAACAACCTGCTCCTATCGCTGGTACTGCTGGTGCTACAACTACCACTGCCACCACCAACATCGAAAGCATGAATACTCCTATTGAGGAGAATGAAGATGGTGTGAAGAATGTAAAAAGACGATCTCCGCGAAGAGACGACACCGCGAGAGAGTTGGGAGGAAGAATTGCTCCGAAAAAATCTGTACCACCATAGTGAAAGACGCTTGCAATTTTTATGTATACTATTGTCATCCTACTACTAATACATTTTATCTACATACCATTACTATCAATTCAACTTCTAAAATTCTGCTGCTATTCTAAACCGCTATACACTATCTTCTAAAATCCAGGAATGCCCAACTCTTCCGCGAACCCCAAGTGGATCGCAACAAGCACGAGTACGAGTACCCCGGAGTTCCAACACGAGTGAATGAACATGGGGACGAGAAGATTCTTCGTTCGCACGTACGAAAAGCCTAAAACACACCCGAGCGCAACGAGTTCGGGAAAATCCCTCGGCGCGAGGTGCGCGAGTCCAAAAATGAAGCTCGAAAACACAACCGCGCCTGGAGCAGGCAGCCATTTTGTGAGCGAGGCTAACAAAAATCCTCTAAACACAGTCTCTTCTAAAAGGGGTGCAAAAACACTCGTTACCGCGAGGAGGGAACCGACAGCTACCGGGTCTTCTGATTTAATCAAAGGCAAGACGCCGTCGATTGTTCCAGCTTCCTGAACTTTCGCCGGAGTAGCTGAAGCCGATGCCGAAGAGAAGACGTCAATCGTCGCGCTTGGATCGTTCGCAATCTGACTCTCTTGTATAGATTTTACAACATCTTGCGTAGATTCAATCGCAAATCCAGTTAACGCGACTACGACAAAGGTCAGCAGATAGCCACTGATGCCATAAACTAACCAACCGTTTTTGCTCGTGTCCAGCGGGTGCGAAAAATCAATCCTGAACCACTCGTTCTCAGTATTCGAAAACATATCCTCCTTATATTTCGCAACGCACGCGTATATAATACCTAAAGATATCACCGTTTCAATCACTTGGACCAGTAACAAATACTGTGCCTGTTGCTCGACATCAAATTGACTTCGGTCTAATCCGAGCGCCTGCGAGACGAAGAGCGGCACTAAAACTGCGGCGGTGAGAACGAAGCTCGTTAACCAGCCGACAATACCTCCAAATACCGTCCATCCACCCCACGGAACGTCCCATTTACTTCTGTATTGATCCAAATCGAGCACACTGCCGATTCCAGACGATGATCCATTCAGCATCTTGGATCCTCCGCGAACGCGTCCATCGAGCATATCTTGAAAGATGACATTCTTCCTTTGTTGTTGTTGTTGTTTTATCTTCTCCCTTTCTTCCTGTTTTGATGATGTCGTGGTTGTCGACGATGATTTCTCTTCCTCTTCTTCTCTTCCATCGTCGTCGTTCCCTCGCGCTTGAAAGCCCTTTCTCCAGCCTCTTGCATGGCGTTGAAAAAAGAAAGACTGATAGGACGAGGCGCGTGAAAGTGGCGAGCGAAGATGATTTTGCACCACCACTGTTTGTCTTTGTTTCTTCCTCGCAACGCGCTTCCCAGAAGACGCTAACGGCGAAACAGGGGAGGAAAATGAAAAGGTGGTGGTGGAGGATGAGGAGGAGGAGGAAGAGGAGGAGGAGGAGGAGGAAGCGAAGGAGGAAAAAGAAGACGAAAAGAAAATGTTTCTAGTCAGCATTTTCTTTCCTTTCAAAAGTTTGGCGTGAGACGAAGTACGACTCGTAATGAGACGAACCGGACGCTGTCCGAGACGGCGTTTGAATAACTTGTGGCAATTTGAAAAAAATTATCTCACAATTATAACAGTAAATCACCGCGGGTGAGGTGTGCAACTTTCACCCCACGACAGACGCGAAAACATACGTGCAAAGCGAGGAGCAAAACCTTCTCGGAAGATTCTTGCGCGGGAAGAGAAAAAGAGGAAGGAAGAGATATAATGACCGAGGTTAAAAAAGTATGCAAGGTGATGACTTCGTACGCCACAACGGTAGTCGTCGTCCTCCCGAACTCTTCGAATTACAAAACACTGACTCGTGCGATTGAGAAGAAACACTCGGAGGTGTATGGAAAGACGTACGGAGAAGTGGAAGTTACCAGCGTGAATGGATTCTTACACGAGAACGACGAAGGCGCTGGTGTTGGCGTTTCATATCCAGTCGACGACGAGTCGTTTCGATCTCTTCCGTTCACCAATTATTTAGCTCAGTTGCAGGGGAAAAAAGGGACAGAGAAGGCGGGAAGCTCGAGCACAAAGAAATCAGTCGTCGATGCCAGGACAATCGACGTTTTGTCTCCCAAATCCTTGATTGACGCGAACGTAAAGGCTGTGGCGAAAGGGTCGACACCGATGTCCACCGGCCCATCTAGGTTTCAAGGAGATGGTTACCTTCTCGGAGGCACGACAACTACTGCTGCGGCGCCGCCGGTTCCAAATTTGAAGAGTAGATTCGCCTCCGAAGCTGCGAACGTCGATGCGCCTTCAGCGAAGAAGAGTAAAAAAGAAACAACCGTGCCGAACCCAGTTGAAGCTTCGCCGAACCCAGTCGCCGCTGTGGCGAAAGCCAAGACGCCGCCCCCACCTTCGGATGGAAAAGCTGCCGCCGCTTCAAAACCTGATGCCAAGGTGAACACGACAGAGTTGATTACAAATTTGATGGATACAAAGAAAAACAACGTCCGCTTTCAGATATTCGCGAAATCTTTGGCGAAGCACGCAGGATTTAAATCAGCCTGCGACAAATTATCTGGAGATTCGGCGCAGAAAGCGTACGCATCCGCAAAAGAGGTTGTGGAGGAAATAAAGAAATGCCAAGCATACGTTGCTGGGAGTGAAAACGTTTACGAGGAAACTCTGGAGGCTATCCAAGCGCTGTCTCCGAAAATCAATGCACCTTCGATACCTCTCATTGCTGTTTGTGTGATCGTAGCGAAGGCTTTTCCAGGCGGCTACAAGTCAAAGAAAGGACTCCCAACGAGAGTGTGGACATCAATGATAGGCACCGTGAAAGAGAGACCGAAGACGTTCAACGAACCTTCTCGAATGTTGCTGGATAAAGTCGCTACGCTCTTGGGGTACGACCAGAAGTTACCGACCATTGTAGAAGTAGTGAGCAAGAATACGGCGGAAAAAGCCAAGACGGCGACTCCGGCGGCAGCCGTCAAGAAGGCAGAAGTCCCGAAACCTTCTTCGTCCTCTTCTTCTTCTTCATCCTCTTCCTCTTCTTCTTCCTCCTCCTCTTCCTCTTCGTCCTCTTCTTCCTCCTCTTCCTCTTCGAGTAGTTCTAGTTCCAGTTCTAGTAGTAGCAGCAGCAGCTCTACCAGCAGTTCTTCGAGTAAAGGTAAAAAGAAAGTGGCGACGCCGACTGCTCAGAAGAAAAAAGCACCCAGTGCTGTCGAGAAGAAAGTTACAAAGACTCCCGGAGGCTTGTCGCAAATCTTGAAAAACGTCGTGAAGAAAGATAATAAAACCGGTGGCGTCCAAAAGAAGACGAGCGCAGTAGCTGGAGCTCCATCTAAGAAAGATACGAAAGAGAAGGACAAGAAGAAAACAGACTTGCCGAAGCCGCCTTCGCAGAGCAAAGCTGTCCCTGCGACAGATGAAAAGACAGCGCCTGCGCCACTTGCACAGAAGAAAAGAAAGAAAGATCCGAACGCTCCCAAAGGTGCAAAATCTTCTTACATTTGCTTTGGTGAAGAGGAAAGAGCGAAGGTTATCAAGGAGAATCCAAATCTTTCGGCCACGGAAATCATGGTGGAATTGGGGAAACGCTGGAAAGCGCTCTCGGATAAAGAGAAAAAACCGTACGAAAAGCAAGCAGAGAAAGATAGAGAGCGATTTAACGAAGCGATGAAAAGTTACGAGCCGCCAGAAAGTGAGGACGACGGAAAGCAAGAAAAGCGACGAAAGAAGGACCCGAACGCGCCGAAGAATGCAAAGAGTGCGTACATCTTCTTTGGGGTGGAAAAGAGATCTACGCTTCCCAAAGAGACTTCTCCCAAAGATGTGATGTCAAAGCTTGGGCAGATGTGGAGCGCAATGAGCGCAGCTGAGAAAAAACCATACGAAGATATGTCCAAGAAAGATAAGGAGCGCTATGAAAAAGAGATGGCAACGTACAAAGAGAAACAAAATTGAACACACACACCGCATGAAAGTTTCTTATCATAGTTTATTTTAATATCTATTTTTATAATACAAAAATCTATCAAAGGCATTTCTGAGTGCATACGACTAAATGCGACCTACTAGAACTTTCTTTTCTATCAATCTATTTATTAGGGGGGCAAATGTGAAGCAATATAGTTGCCCTCCTGGCTATTTTATCTTTGAACATTTTCGATTGCTGGAGCGTTCTGGTTTCATCACTGCTAGCGGCGCCGTTACTCCTTCCGTTCTTTTCCTTCTTTTTCCGATCGTTCAGAATCTTAAATAAAGCCTCCTCTTCCTTCTCTTTCCACGACTTTGGCGTACTTCTGTTCGGAGCTTTATCAATCGCTTTCATTCCGCTTTGGGGTGAGTTAATATCCTTTTTTGTCACACCATCTTCCCGCTGCCGCGGAGAAGAAAAGGGAAGAAGCTTTTTCGGAGTCCCCTCTTCTTTTTTTCCCTTCGCCGGACTCTTCGTGATGGAGCGAATATATTCCTCTCTGTGCCTCCGTCGAGATGCAGCGGCTGCACGACTTCTCATTTGAAGCCATTTTGAAATATTCGAACAGCGAGTTGCGGTCCATCGTTTCCAGGCACGAAAGTTTTCCTCAGTGAAGTCAATTCGGAACCGAATCGATGTTATTCCATCGAAATGTATGGCCCATTTGTCCCTCAAAAGTACACTTCTGAGCAAAGAGGACATGTTCACATCGTTCGAAATACCCTTCATGAAGACATTGACGTTATGGAAAACGCCGCCGTTTTCTTTCTCCTCTCCTCTTCTCTTTCTTTTCTCGATTTCTTCCCTCACGCTTCGAACGCTTACTTCACTAACGTCTCTCGTCATAGTTGTTGCCGAGTGATGGGAACTTATTCTCTTCTTAAGACTTTCCCGTTTCTCACTTTCTTCTTGAGTACCTTCTTTTGCTTCTTCTGTTTTCTCGTTTTCCATCGCTTGGGCATGCGCTCTTGCGTGTTCCTCTTCCTCCTCCGGGTTCTCACCGTTCGCGTGACCATCCTCTCTTTCTTCTTCTTCTTCTTCTTCTTCTTCTTCGAGAGCGACCGCGTTTATAAAATCATCAAACTCCGTGTAGTAGTCTCTTCCTTTCGTCCTTGTTCCTTCTTTTTCTTTTTCTTCTTCTTTTTCTTCTTCTTTCGTCATGTGCTCAATTCCCTCTACTTCCGCGTCGACGACAACAACAACAACACCCACGCTTTCTTCTCGCTTTTCTTCTTCCTCCTCTCGTTCTAAAATTTCATCATCATCAACGAAAGCTTCTTCGGCGACAATGTCGTCGTCAACACCCTCTTTTTGCTCCTCCTCGAGCTGGTATTGGGAAGAGAGATCCTCGAACGTGTCATCATCAGCGTGCACATAGACGTATTCTATTTTGCCACCATCATCACCACCACTACCATCACGGTTGGTGTCGTACGCAACAGAATTGAAGGCGTTGTAAGAATAGTAATCCAACACATTCACTGGCGAAGAAATATCTACGTCGATGACGCCAGGCGCATCATCAGCGCCGTACCATACGTTTACCGAAGAATACGAAGCCGTATCTTCTACTTTGTGCCGCCTTCTCCAAAAGAATCGCATTCTTTCTTATTCTCTCTCTATCGCGCACATATTTGTTGTTTTCTCTCCCGCCCCGCGATGCCGCTGAGAGTCTAGACTGTCGATGAGAAGCTAAAAAACTATGATGAGAAATTCTACGACACAAAAAGGCATCGCATCCCTTCATTTTTTCCTCCTCCAACAAAAGAGACAATCTGACAATAATAATAATATAATAATAATGTCAACAAAACTCAAGGCAGTATTCTTTGATTTAGACGACACGTTAGTGCCCACTTCCGTGTACGACGTGAGAGCGTACGCGGACGTGAAAGCGAGCGTAATCGCTTGGGTGAGAGGAGGAGGAGGAGGAGGAGGAGGAGGAGAAATCCAGTTCGATGTGGATAAATTAGTCGCGGACTTTAAAGAGAAATTCGTCAAAGCACCGTGGGACCCGGAGTATAAAACTGACGTTTTCACGTGGCGTTCGAGAGTCTGGGAGCACGCACTGAAGTTACAAAACGTAGAAAACGCGGAAGAAGTTGGATTAAAGTGTCAAAAATGTTTCGACGACAACCGCATGGGCACTTTTCCTTTGTATGACTGCGTCAAAGAACTAACGGAGTACATCAACTCGAAAGGTTTAGAGACGTGCATAATCACAAATGGGCACCATCGAGTTCAGAGAGATAAATTAGAAGCGTGCAATGCGTACACGTTGTTTGAGAACATAATCGTAGGTGGCGAAGAAGTGTTAGCAGGGCGTAAAGAGAAACCGGACAGTGGTATTTTCATGAAAGCGTGCAAATACGTGGGATGTTTGCCGAGCGAAGCCATCCACGTCGGGGACTCTCTAGGTGCTGATATTCAAGGAGGTATCAACGCGGGATTATTAGCGACGGTTTTCATTAACGTCAAATCGCGCGATGCGAGCACTATTCAGCCTATCCCTACGTATACGATTAAACACATAGCCGAGTTGAAAGAGGTCATCGATAAATTATTGTTATAGTCATCAGATAAAAAGAAAGCGGTGTTGTTTATGATTAGATATAGTATTACATTTTACTTTTAGCTTCGTTACGTTCTTTACGCAACATAGTCTCGATGAAAAACTCTCCCGCTTTATACGAGCTGCGCACGAGCGCGCCGCTAGCGACGTAACGAAAACCAATTTCCTTCTCTCCAAATTCTCTCCAATATTCAAATTTTTCCGGCGTCACAAACTCCTTCACCGTCAAATGCTTCGGTGTTGGCTGTAAATACTGACCTAAAGTAAAGATATCGACTCCAGCATCTCTACAATCTTTCATGGCTTGCTTAATCTCATCGTCCGTTTCGCCCAATCCGAGCATGATGGACGTCTTTGTTACCATGCCTACCTTTGCTTCCTTTGCCGCCTTCAGCACGGTTAAAGACTGTTCATAGTTCGCGCGCGGATCTCGAACCCGAGGCTGCAAGCGCCTCACGGTTTCAATGTTATGCGCAAATACGTCTAAACCAGAGTTTGCCAAGTGTCTCACGGCGTCTAAATCACCTTGAAAATCAGGTGTCAACGCTTCTACGAGAACGCTTGATTTCAACTCTTTCAATGTGCGCACGGTTCTCGCAAAGTGCTCCGCTCCTCCGTCTGGAATATCGTCTCTATCTACAGATGTTAACACTATGTATCCAACACCCCACGCAGCAATAGCTCTAGCTGTGTTCTCTGGCTCCATATCATCCGGTGGTGGAGGTGTGCTTGCCGTATTTACTGCGCAAAAACGACATCCTCGAGTGCATGTGTCCCCTAATAACATAATCGTCGCCGTCCCTGTTTCCCCGTTCCAGCACTCGCCTACGTTTGGACACATAGCTTCTTCACAGACGGTCGCAATTTTGTACTCTGAATTATCTAAGGTGTCTTTCAAGAACTCAAAGCGTTCTCCACTCGGCGCTCTTTGTCTCAGCCATGGCGGCTTCTTCAAACCTGGAGGTAAACCGGGAATAGTAGCGGTTCCTACGTTTGAAGTTGTCCCAACTCCGGACGATCCTTCTAAGGTCGCAACTGGCCCGCACATGGCTGCTGCGGCATTCAATTTTGGTGCTGGTGCCGGTGGATTAACGCCATTTTCCTTCGCCATTCGAACGAGTTCCTCAAATGCATCTACGTTTTGTAACCGCTCGAATTCTTCTGCGTCTTCCTCGTTTCCAACATCATCACTCGCACTCGCACACAAACGCTTCTTTATTGTTCTTGTTTTTGATGATGTTGATGATGACGACGGTATTGACGTACGAAACCAAGCGCGACTTTTACCCTTTTCCTTCTCGATGTGTTCGTTTCGTGAAGTACCGAACGTTGGCGAAGGAGACGACGACGACGACGACGACGACGACGACGACGCCGGTTGTTGGAGAGCAAGTCGCCGGCGCTGAAAGGAATCAGAACGAGACACGGCGCACTTCAGGCTCATCTCGTTTCGACGCGCGTTGGACTGCGTCGAGATAGTGATTCCACCACCCAGTTTATTGATGTGGACGCATGGATTCATTCCGTTGACTATGAGAAACTCTGTACTTAGGCGTCGAAACGTTTCTTATTTTTTTTAAGGAGGCGAATGGATAGACATACGAGTCACAAACGAGAGCTCGTTTCCCACTTTCCCTGTCAACCTGTGCTTTTCTCATTTCTTGCGCGTCGTCGAGTGTTTTTGCGTGAGGCGAGTGCATTTCACAATAATAGAACAAAATACTCTAATCTATTACAACAAAAGTATTTGAATATGTTTCTACTAATACTTTAAATAGTATGCTACTTCTTTTCATTCAAAGTTAAAGACAAAGCAAGCGTCGACGTAAGTTAATACGATCTTCCAATAGAGTACAAACAGGTGCGCACGAAATTCATTGGTGAAAATCGGGCAAATGGTGCTCCTGCGACCTTTGGTGTACGCGAAATACCTCTCGTAAAAAAGGTAAGGGCGTTAATATGCTTTGAATTATTTAGAAGATGCGGAACGGCGGGCCCATCGTAGTCTTGACGTACAAGGACTTGACGTTTTGCCAGTTCTTCTTCAACAAAGAAACCAAAAAGTTCACCGCCATTTGCGTGTTGATGAACAATTCCTTCTCAGTCATTTCAACGTTACCGACGGCAACGGCCAAGCACAACACTTTCTTGAGCTGAAACTTGACTTGCGATTTGATGTCGGTAACTTTCGACTCCAAGGACTCGTTGTGCGTGCACAACGTCGGAAACTTACCCGCCTTGTTCAAACCCGGACCCAAAAGTCTTGGAATTTGTTTGATGACGGATTCAGAAGCGACAAAAACGGCGTACTTCTTGGCCAATTTCTTGATCAATTTCTTGTTCTTGTTCAACTTCTTCAACGCTTCGACGTCCATTTTGTCGATTCCGATACCCGCGGCTTCTTCGCAGTGTTTGGCATCGCCAAGCATGCAAATCTTGAGCTTCGGTCTCGGCATCGCCGGTAAAACGACGGTACCGTTGAAACGCTTATCTTTTTGCGGATCATAGTTCTTCAAACCGATTTGAAGTTCGACGGTTTCGACAAACTTTCTCGGTTTGGCTTTGGATTTCTCCAACATGAAGGTCACGCCTTCTTTCAAGGTATCCGAGTTGAGCTTACTGTGGGTTTTGTAGACGGAGAGAAAATGCGGGCATTGAAAAAAGTCAGTATTTGAGCCCCGCGAGGATTCGTTTGCGATAAGAACTCCGAAAAATGTTTGCAATCCCGAGCGCTAATGGTATTTAAGCACGCGATGCCGCGTTTACCACGAGAAACAAACGGTCGCGCGATGAAACACGCGACGCGTTTTCGAGCTGGCAAAATCCTAAAAAAATTTGCGCCTCCACGCAAAGAAAAGACCGAAATTCGCGCGCAACGAGTGCCACGCGAAGGTGCATTTTCTCTCTCGACCCGTCGTCGAGGTAGAATAGAAGTGTTTGCACGAGAGAGCGCATGCGTGTGAAAGTTTATACGAGACGCGAACGTACCTCATCTTTTTATTATATCTTCGAGTGAAAAGTGACGCTAATTTCGCGTGCGTTTCTCTTTTTTTCGGAAAGCTGAAAAGCGACCAGCGTCAGTGCGTCAGAAATACAGGTAGGAGAGAGAGAGAGAAGAAGAAGAAGAAGAGGAAGAGGAAGAAGAAGAAAAGAGGAATCCTTGCTGGAAAGAGATGACGATGGCATCGATGTCGACGCTGTTTCCCGCTTCACGAGCTTCTTCTTCTTCTTCTTCTTCTTCGTTGTCGTCGTTGTCTTCGACCACGCGTTCAACTACTGGTGGATGTCGTATTTGTTGTTCTTCTTCCTCTTCCGAAAACGAAACGAAAGAATATGGAGGAACGAGAGCGAGCATCAGCGGTGTCACGAGGAGGCGAAATGACAACACCAACGACGCGTTTGTTTACGTATCCGCCGCGCAGAAAGGACAGACGCTAAATAAGTGCTTTCCTCGTTCTTCTTTTAACACCACTACCAACGTAACCAGAGCAGCAGCAGTAGCAGTAGCAGCAGCAGCAACAACAACAACAACAACAACAACAACAGGAGATATCGAAAATGAAGATGAAAATAAAAAGAAGAGAAAATCAAACAAGTTGCCGACGCGAATGGTCGTCGAAACGGCCATGCTAGCTGCCATGACAGGCTTAAGTTTCCACTTGTCGGCGTCGTTTAGATTGGAAACGTATTTAGGATCTCTTTTTCCTCTTCCAATTGTGGTTGCGTCCGCGCGTTGGGGCGACATTGCCGCTTGGAGAACTTTATTGGTGGCATTCCTCTTATTGACGTTACTTAGCGGCCCTTTGCGCGCCTCAAATTACGCGTGTTTGCACGGATTCACCGGTCTAGCCCTGGGATTGTGCTGGAAGAGGAAATTCTCGTGGGTTCAGAGTGTGCCTATATCTGCGCTCGCCCGAACCGTCGGCGTCTTTTCGTCTCTTGCTGTATCTTCTTTAGTTATTCGAGAAAACGTCCTTCGCTTAATGGTCCAGCAAGTGTACGCGTTGATTGATCAAATTTGTGCAACTCTTGGGGCGACGTTCGTTCCAAACATGACGGCCATTTTGTGCGTCGCTTTTGTATTTGTGATTTTGAATTCGTTATCGTACACGCTCATTTTACACTTGGTGTATTCGATAGCCTTAGTCACAGCTACGCCTGATGGAAATTTTTCCAACGCTCCATTAAAAGTCCGAAGAGCGTTAGGATTACCCTCGGCGTTCATGCAATGAAAGAATATAGCGATAGTTTATTGTAGTCTTAGTTTAAATTCTAGTTTAGTCGTGTCATATTTTATTCGATCCTTGGCCGTCCTCCGGCTTCCGGCGGCGCATATCTGTCGTATCCTTCAGCTTCAATCCTCGCCTTGGCTTGCGCCGCTCTTCTCTCGCGCACTATTCTTAACTTCTCCATTTCTTCCGCAAGCTGTTTCGCAGATTTCTGCGGCGGCGCGTCATCCGCTGCTTTCGGTTTCGGCTTTGCTTTCGGCTTCAAATATTCATCCTCAAACGAGGAGGAAGACGAAGAATCGTCGTCGTCCGAGGATTCTTCCTCTTCTTCTTCCTCTTGAACTCCAATCCCTGCGAATCGATCAAACTCCTTTACTTTGACAATCTTCTCTTCTTCCTCTCCGGATGATGACGAGTCGTCTTCATCCTCATCGTCTTCATCGCTCGTTTCTTCTTCTTCTTCGGAGGAAGATTCTTCGCCTCTTCTTTTTCTCGCTTGTTGCGCTCTCCACTCTTCCTCTTGCTCTTGTTGCGCAGCGTATCCTCTGCCACGGCCTCTGCCTCGTCCACCTTTCGGTTTAAATCCTCGTCCCATTTCGTTATTAAAATCCTTATGCGAGCGTATTCGTGCGCCTTCGCGTGCGGAGGGTTGCGCGTTTCTTTTTATGAAGTTTTATGAAGTGTGTGTGCGAGTTCTTCACTCGGGGTTCCGCAAAAAAAAAAGAACGAGAACAACAAAGTACATTCATTTATTGATATTGATAGATAGATAGATAGATACCGATAACATCTACCGTCGTCGACGTCGTTGTCATCATCATCATCTTCCTCCTCTACTTGTTCTTCTTTTGAGAGAAATAGAGAGAGAGTGTGTGCGTACCCTTGTGAGCGTGTTTGCGAGAAAAGGAAGGGACCGACCACGACGATCCCGCCGATTTTTCTCACACGATACTTTCTTAAGAACATACACACATACACACGTTTAGTAGCTGTAAGCACGAGAGAAAAGAAACAAGGTGCGTCCGATGTAAAGATCGTCGTCACTTTTTTTGTGCCCCCGCTTTTTATAAAGAGAGAGGAGTTGGAGGAGACGAGTTCTTCCCTCTCTCTCTCTCTTTCCGGGGTGGGGATGAAGAAGAAAGAAAGAAAGAAAGAAACGAAAGGAGAACAAAAAATATAACGAGAAGAAAAAAAGGAGGCGTAAGGATGATATCACCACAAAACGCCAGTTCTGCTTCAGAGCTTTGCAATGAAGAACTCGGTGGATTACGCGTTGTTTTCATTAATGACGTCTGAACGCAGCTGGTTTCTCTCTTTTTGTTGCGAAAAATGTGTTTTTCTATCTCTTTCTTTCTTTCGTCTTCTACGACGTAGTGGTTGTAATCGTCGTTGTACTTTACGCCCCATATCCTCTCACAGTGTCAGAGTACCTTGAACTCATAGTAATGAATGGTACCTTGGGTGAGTAGGAAGAGCAAACAGCCGATCGGACAGCTGGAAACGCGTTAGACATTCGTGATGCGCGCGGCATCCTTACCATCCGAACGATATTTTTCGTTCGAAAACACTTCGAACAACAACAACAATAACAACGCACAACATCAAATATGGATGATGACAGAAATATAATTAGATGACGAATCTGATCCTTCGTGAGTGTGGTTTTCACGCTCTGAAGGTTGCATTCGTGCAACACCTGATTGACAATCGAGGCATTTGTCTGACATATTTGATGACGCTGTGGTAGTAATGAATGTTGTTGTCGCTGTTGTTTCCTTTTGACTTTTTTTTTCTCTTCAAGTGTCACTCATCGTTACTCACTCACCCATCTAAAAATTTTAAACACAGGCACGTTTCTATTTGGAGCAGCAATAGGAAAAAATAGGAGCGATGATCTCGAGAAGCTACAACGCTTGCTCGACGTCGCGCACCACGGAGGTTAGAAGGGATGCCGGACTGAATGTTGTCTCGCGGAATGGCCAAAAACATCGGTCTTTGATGAAGACGCATTCCATCATCGACCCGTCTTCCATGGGTACGGAGGAGACGAACCAAGCGATATCCGTCGTCGCAACATCTATTCTCTTCGGAGGTCTAGCTATCGTGCAAGGCTTAAAATCTGAACCAAAACCTTGTCCGTCCTGCGCAACGTTGGGAGGCGAGGCGTGCATCTTTTGCAACGCCACGGGAAGGAGAGAAACGCCGATTGAAATTACGAAGAAGGATAGACGCGACGATTCCGTGCTCGGTTTAACGCGGCGGTCTCCGATGGAGTGCACCGGTTGCAAAGGAGCGGGGATGATTCTCTGCAAGACGTGCAAAGGTTCAGGGTACGTGTAAGTGTGGATAATTTATAGAAGCTTTAGATTTAGAGTCATCATCTTTGTAAAATAACGAGTTAGTTTTAGCGGCACTTGTTTTTGTATATTCCTTGTTCGCGGCTTTGTGCGCGCATTTTCTCAAAACCGGTCTCATTCTTTTCTCCCTCCGCAGTGAAAAAGAAAGTGGTGCGTTCGTTAAGAAAAAAAAGAAAAGAATCTCTCTCTCTCTCTCTCAATTTGGTCTTCATCTTTTTGTCGGAGATAACAATGCCACCTCGTCGCAACAAAGCGGCTGCTGTTTCCGCGAAAGAAGAAACACCGCCAGAAGTCGATGACGACAGGATGGATGCCGACACCAACACCAACAACGACAAAAGCGACGACGACGACGACGATTCAAAGGAAGACGAAGAAGATTTATCAGAGTCCGACGACGATTCGGACGACGATATGGATGACGACGACGATTCCGACGATAACGACGTTGACGACACTTTGTTAGACGAAGTCATGGATTTAGAAAAGAAAGTTGAGACGAGTAAAGGAAGAGATTACGGTGCTCACGCAAAACTTTTACTCAAACTTCGTCAGGCGAAGTTGAAGGAACGTTTGGAAGAGTCAAGAGTTGCGTTTGACCGAAAGTTCAACTTGAGCGAAGAGCAGTGGTTGAGTTGGATGGAAGACAAGATGAAAGATTTGGATGCGTGCGCGTCTGCGAAGAAAAGAAAAGAAATGGAAATGCGCGTGCAAGATCTGTTTGAAAGAGCTACGGCGACGCTCCCGGCGAGCGTGCCGATTTGGCTGAAATACCTGTCTTTTTCCGTAGCGAAAACCAGCGAGGATACCGAGGAGGATAGAAGACACTTTTACGAGAAGAGCTGTAAGACTGTAGCGAAGGACTACAAAAGGGGCGACGCGTTTTGGCTCGCTTACAGAGCGTTCGAGTGCTCACAAAGTGACTCCCCGAAGAAAAGAAGTCGCATTCAAGCAGTATCGACGCGAGCGCTCGAGACGCCCTTAGAAAAGTTGGACGAGTTGAAAGAAAAAATAATAGCTGGAGTAGAAAATAAAGACGAGCTCGACTTGTACGCGAAAGCGTACGAAGTTGGACGTAAAAGGAGAGATTTGCGGAGGGCGTTCGAGGATAAAGTGGAAGAAACTGCAAACACAAATATCACCACAAAATCGGATCCCAAAGCGAATTTGCGCGCGTTTCGCTCATACATTGCAATAGAGAAAACTTCGCAAAAGAGAGAAAAGAACAAAGATTTGAATGAATCTATCCAATCGCTATACGAACGCGCGCTGCTGACAAACCCATACGAGGTGTGCTTATGGCTAGAGTATGCGATGGAATTTCCTTCATTGAAAATTGATATTTTGAATCGAGCACTCAGAGCGTGTCCATCATCGTTCGAACTCTTGATTGAAAAAATAGAGTCTTCTGCGGGTTCTAGCGAAGAAGAAACGATGAGTAGTACCACGCCGACCGAAAGATTTGCGCGCATCATGGAACACTCAAGTTTAAAAAGTTTCAAAGGGGCCAACGATGTCGCTCTCGCGTTTTTGCGAGCGACATGGAAAGACAAAAAATCAGACGATACCAACGACTTCGAGCAACAACTGAGCAAAATACACAACATATTGGTAGCACAATTTCCGAACAGGATACGCATCGACCCCGAGATGAAGTTAGCGAGATATTGGGCACAACGCTGCGCAGATCCAGAGAAAGTGTGGAAATTCTTTCTCGTCGAAAATGAAAAGATCTACGGCGATTTCCTCGAGGCGCACTTGCAACGCGCCAGGTATTTCGAATCGAGCGACCCACAACTGGCAAATCGTGCGTACGAACTCGCGTTCAGCAAGCGCAATAGACTCTCTCGAGTAGTTAAAGGCAAAGTAAAAGACGATACGAAATTGATGATTATCCGGGAGTTGTGCACTTCGTGGCGAAGTTTTCTAGAAACCTCCGGTGAATCCTTTCCGAGCTCGTACGAGAAGGTAAAATCTGAGCTGCATTCGATTGATTTCGAACAAGCGTGCGCACCTCCTGTGTCGGCTGAAGACATCAAGCGCATGCGCAGAGAAGGTCAGATCTCGCGAAAACGCAACAACGTGCAGGAAGATGTTGGCATAGACGACCAGGACAACGCAATGGCTACTGAAAAGAGTAAACGAACCAAGGCAGGCGACGACTCAAAAAGCCACGTACCACCGGCGACTTTTGTTCCGCGCTCGGAGAAACCACGGGAAGAGGTTATCAAAGAACTGTATCCCGACCGAGATCAACAAACGGCTTTTGTGAAGAATCTTGATTTCAGCGTCACAGAGGAAGAGCTTGTTGCTTTTTTTGACGTCAAAAAAGAAGGTACGATGAAAGCGAGAGTGATAAAGGATCGTCACACCGGTCGATCCAAAGGTATTGCGTACGTTGATTTTGCGAGTGATCACGATTTACTCGCCGCGATCATGCGCGATGGTGAAGCCTTGAAAGGACGGGCGCTGAATATTGCCAAATCTCGTCCGCCTCCCTCCTTTCCTAGTAGCGGCGGTGGTAGGGGCGGTGGTCGAGGAAGAGGAAGTGCGCCTCTGTCTTCGGCTGGTCGCGGTGGATTGGGATTTGTGCCGCGTGCGGTGAAACAAAAACCAAAGAAGGCGCTCGCTGATTTATAGTTCTAAAGCTTGCATCATCCTATTTCTACTAAAACTCTAATTTTAAATACTACATAGTTATTAGTTACTCCCAGTCCACATGGTTTCTTCGTTATCTTGGCCGTATCCGACGTATCGAGGTCTTCGCGTTCCTTTTGGCGTGAAGTGTTTGAAATAATTCGGTAAACCTCCTTCGATTCGTTTTACTGAACCTCCGCTGTATTCCTTTGAAAGGGCTTCGAGAAATAACGTCTCGTATTCATTTCCATTATCATCTAATAACACGATAATGTGCGTCCTTTCATCCGGTAATTTACTTTTTATCTTTTTCACGCATTCTTCTACGTCTGGTTCATCCACAAAGTCACTCAAGCCCCCTTTGCGTATCGCGGCTGGAAAGCTTTGCGCGCCTTTGCACGTCTCGCGATTGAAATCTTTCACCGGTCTGGCGTCAATCGTAACCACTTTCTCTCCTTCCATTACATTTTCGTACATAATTTGAAAAGCTCGGTTAATGTTGATCGTTTCCCATGGCATTCCATCGTCCTCGTCTGCATCTTCCATGTCGATATATTGAACAAATTGTTTGATGCCGCGTCGGCCGGATTTTGTCTCCAACATTTTCTTTTTCGCCGCTTCGAATAACGCCTTTGATTTTTCGTCGTCAACGACTAACAATTCTGGCGGCGGTGCTGGTTTAGCGGGCGGTGCTTTCATATCCTCTTCGCTCACCCAGTTTGCTAAATATTCGCGCGATAATTGTAAATTATTCACGTTTTGCTGTTCGTTCTGAACGTATCGCGCGGCTGTTAAAAACGTCTCGTACGAAATTGGTCGCTCGCTCACTTTGCTTTGTAAAGTCGAATTACTTGCGCTGCCTAATAACGCGCTCGTAAACGCCATCTCGTTCTCTATGCAAAACTCCAACACGAACGCATCGATAGCGCGATTTCTTACCGCAGAAAAAAAATCCAAAGGTTGGTTTGGAAAGTGAGAAACCAATCGTTCTGTATCTCGTTTTTCTAACCCGTGTTGTGCGAAAATAGGCGTCATGATGCCGACAATTTCTTCTCGCGATGGTTCCCAAAAGAATTTGTCCATTCTACCGTCTCTCGCTAAAGGTGCATACAATCGACTGAAATCGTTACCCGTTACGATTATCGGTACTCTTGGAACGTTACCAAAATTGCCTATAATGCTCGTATTTTCGTAAACGTTCGTGGGATTATCCGCGATATTCATCAAAGTTCCTTGTACGATTTGATTATTCACGGTTGACGACGTCGTGTGCTTAAAACGACCAACGCCGGCATCAATATCGTTAATAATCAAACACGTGGGCACCCCTGTTTCCCTCGTCATTTTTCCCGCGGCGAGGTACCGTCTTCTGAGAAGTTTCCCTGGCTCTCCCGCGGTGGCGTCTTCGAGCTCACCCGCCGAAGTAACGATTGGTAACACGCCCAACTTGGCGCACGCTAACTCTACGTTAAAACTCTTCCCACAGCCTTTACCGCCCCAAATACCCAATAAAAGAGGAGATACTATCGTTCTTTTTTTCATAAACGTCTTCTCTTGATAGTGCATCAAATAGTTTTTGGTTAAAAACGTGCCTATTTTCTCTAAAAGTCGTTCAGGCACAGTGAAGTCGTCCGCGTTTATCGACTTCAACTCTTTAAATTCGTTCACTCGCATCTCTCCAGTGGCTATGTCAGCATCCACGGAATTCATGAACAGTTCTTCCGTCACGCCAGACTTCTGCGAGTAAATGAAATCTTGCCCTCCCAAGGCGTCCCCTCGCGACGAGCGCTCGTCGTTATTGCTCGAAGAAGAATTTAGTTTTAGACGACGATGATTCTTTTTATTATTACTAGTAGATACGCTCGTTTTAGAGGATAACGGTCGTCGCGAAGGAGCGCGAAGAGACTGGTGGTCAACGCTTCGAGTCCAAGAAGTCGTCGCGGATGACGGAGAAGAAGAAGAAGAAGAAGAAGAACAAATCATCGTCGTCGTCGTCGTCGTCGTCGCCACCGTTTGTGTGACGTGAGACGCGGGTGTCTCTTTCCCTTTCTTTTGATGAGATGCTTTTTTTTGCGCGTCAAAAACGAAAGAAATCTCTCTCTCTGGTCTCTGCTCTCACAAATCATCACTCACTCGCTCACTCGCTCACTCCAGAGAAGAAAAGAAGATAAAACCCACATCACAACCTTTTTGTCACTCAACGTGTTTTTGTTTGTGCGCGTGTCACGCTTTTGAACTTACCACACTTGAAGAAGTTTAAACGCAATCATACACACATAGAAACGAAGTTATCGATAGATAGTGCAAACATCCATCATGTTTGCGACGGCGACGGCGATGCGGGGCTCATCGATGATGCTTTCGGGGAGAACCGCTTCATCCTCTTCCTCCTCCTCCTCTTCGTGGAGAAGAATGAGAAGAACCAATCCTTCTTCAAACAGCAGAACGCTGGTGATTCAGAACGCTTTATACACGGGTACGCCTGCAGATTTCAAGGAAAAAAGAGATCAAATATCATTCGACTCGTGGGACCCGCTCGGGTTATTGACGGCATCGTCTCATTCTGCTTTTGATGAGCGAGCGCAAGATTCCCTCTTTGGGTTTGGTGGCATGAGAACGAAGAGCAATAAAAAGAGCAGCAAAAACAGCAAAGACAGCACGAAGACGAAGAACACTAGTAGCAAAAAGCGCACAAATAGCAGCAGCAGCAGCAGCAGACACTCGACGAAAACGTCCGCGTTTGGGACGTCCAGCGGTGGTAACGATGACGGGAACTTTGGAGACTTCTTCTCTGGAGATCTTCCGCAAAAGGTCGCAACTATCCTTGCATTGCTCGTCGTCTCTAGAGTTGGCGCGTACATCCCAATCAGTGGCGTCGATCGAACGGCGTTTGCAGAATCGCTTTCGAACACTGGTGGCGTTATGAGTTACGTGGATACATTGACCGGTGGGTCTATTTCTAAACTCGGTATTTTCTCCCTCGGTATCGTGCCCTTCATAAACTCGAGCATCATCTTTCAGTTGCTTTCGTCTGTGTTTCCAGAGTTACAGAAGCTTCAAAAAGAAGAGGGTGAATCCGGAAGACGTCAGTTCATGCAGTATCAACGGTACGTTTCAATATCTTTGTTCTAGTGTTGTTTCGCGCGAATCCTCTTCGACGTCGGTTTAAAGTATTTTATTAGTAGTCTGAGTAGTTTTTCGCGATGATGTGACCTTATAGGTCTCGTTCGATTGAGCGTCACCGACGCATGAAAAGAATAACGGAATTGAGCGAATACTACTGCTACGCGAGGCGAAATATACATGCGACAACGCATTCGATCGAATCGCTTTTTGCCCGTCACGTCGATAATCTATGTAAGCTCACTCGTACATTCCTTGTCTCATAAAAAAACAGATACGGGGCGCTCGCTTTCGCGTTGATCCAAGCCGTTGGCCAGTGCTTGTACGTCCGACCGTACGTGGACGACTTCTCCGTAATGTGGTTAGCCGAGTCAACCGCAGTTCTAACAGCCGGGGCAATGATTTTAATGTATATCGGTGAAGTTTTGAACGAGTTGAAGTTGGGTAACGGGACGTCGCTTTTGATTTTTGCCAACATCGTCTCGTCTTTACCTTCCTCGATCGGTCAAACGGTCGAACAAAGTAAAGCAGACGGGAACGGCGCATTCACCTTAGCCGTGTTCTTCGGTGCATTCTTGCTCTCGACGCTCGGCGTGGTGTACGTTCAAGAAGCTGAGCGTAAAATTCCCATGCAATACTCGACAAAGTTCAACTCGCAAGGCGCCGGATTATCGAAGTCATCGTACTTGCCGTTCAAAGTGAATTCAGCTGGTGTTATGCCAATTATTTTTAGTTCTTCGTTGATGGCGTTGCCAGCGACGTTGGCCCGATTTACTGATAATGGCGCCGTTACATCCGTGGCGAAGTTTATTTATCCAGGAGGTGCCGGGTACATACCCGTGAATGTAGCTTTGATTTGTTTCTTCAACTATTTCTACACGTTTTTACAGCTCGACCCCAAAGATGTCGCGGAACAGTTGAAGAGACAAGGTGCGTCCATCCCGGGTGTTCGACCGGGTAAGAACACAAGAGAGTACATCACGAGAGTTCTGGAGAGGCTTTCCTTGCTCGGTTCACTCTTTTTAGGTGCTCTTGCGTTGACCCCGGGTGGAGTCGAGAAACTCACTGGATTGCAAACTTTCAGAGGTTTCGCCGGGACGAGTTTGTTAATTCTCGTCGGCGTGGCCACCGATTGCGCCAGGAAAGTAAAGTCAGAGCTCGTGATGCAAAAATACTCCACCTCGATTGAAGACTTTTATAAGAAATAATGATAGTTTTGTTGAATTCTGGATGATTTAATATCTAAACAATAAATAAATCTGTGCTAAACTGTACCCTGTACCCTATTCGACCAATCAACGTCGTCCTCCGAAGCGTCCTCCGAAGCGTCCACCTCCACCTCTTCCACCTCCACCTCTTCCACCTCCACCTCGGCCTCCACCAAATCTCCCGCCGCCTGGCGAGCGACCACCTCCGCCACCGCCTCGGCCGCCGTATCCTCGGCCACCGCCTACTCCTCCTCGGCCGCCTCCGCCACCGCTTCCAAATCCTTGGGGACGTTGACTGAGTTCGGGAAGCTCTTCGCACACTTCGATAGTAATCGCGGTTCTTCCGCTAGAATTCTCACTCAATCCGCAATACTTATCCGCCAATTTCGCGGGAACGTCAAAAACAGCTTTTAAATTATCCTGAGAGAGCGTCAAACGGTTAATTTGAACGTCATTCTCTGGTAACCTCTGTTTCAAAAAATTCCACACATACGTTGGCGTTCGGATTTCGGTGCCACCGGCGGATAAAACCAAAGTGGTGCTCCCCGCCGTTGAGGTCAAAAGCGAGCGCTGTCGCAACTCACCGTGTCCACACGCGTGTGCTAATGCCATAGCAAGAACTTCGACCGCGTCTCTGCCTTCGTCGTGATCGTCACCATCCTCTAACAAATCTCTCGCCGCTTGCATGAAGAGTTTCGCCGCGCCTTTGTGCACGGCTCGAACTTTTTCGCATACAATTTTCGCCGCCGCTTTCGCCATTTCTGCCGGTTGCGGCGGTCCGATTCGCACGAATCGAAAACCACCTTTTCGTTCGATGTTTGGAATAGCCCACTCATTTCTAGGAGTGAGCAGGGTCACGCAAATTCCAGTCGCTCCAGCGCGTCCAGTACGGCCCGAGCGATGAATGTACGTCGCCGGATCTTTTGGAGGTTCACACTGAATGACGAGCTCGACTCCTGAAATATCTAAACCTCTTGCTGCAACGTCCGTGGCTACCAACACCTGAAATTTATTATCACGAAAGCCTTGCAAAACAACTTCTCTGTTGTTTTGCGCGATGTCGCCGTGTAAAGCCTTGGCGCCTTTTTCCAAATTTGATTGCAAAGCGTCGCACAGTTCGGTGCAATCTCTCTTCGTGTCGCAGAATAGAATACATCGCCCTCCAGTCGGTGCTTTGGCGCGAATCAAATCTGGAATCAACGACACACGCTCTTGCCACTGACACGGTAACAGCAAGTGTTGCACTTGACCGCTCGCTTTTTGCTTTTCGTCGCCGACTAAATCGATCGTCGCGTAATCGTTCTTCAAGAATCGCTTCGCGATATCCTTAACCCACGGGGGCAAAGTTGCTGAAAACAACAAGGTTTGAATATCTCCGGAAACTTTCAAAATTGTTTCTACGTCGTCGACAAAACCCATATTTAACATCTCGTCCGCTTCGTCCAACACTCGAAACTTCAAGTTGTCAAACTTCAAATTTTTCCTATCCAAATGGTCCTTCACTCTTCCGGGCGTGCCGACGATGATGTCGCACCCGCTTCGTAAACCTTGCTCTTGATCTCTGTACGGCGCACCACCGTACACGCACACGGTTTTCAAGTTAAAAGCTTGTCCAACCCAATCAAAATCTGCGCCGACTTGTTTCGCCAGCTCTCTCGTCGGGCACAACACGCACACCACCGGCCTTCGTCCTTGTAACCTCCTTCCGCTCTTTGGCGTCGGGTCAGTTTTGTTAATCTGCTCCACGATAGG
>JACLAB010014184.1_pt1 | contig 26802 bp, 20 predicted proteins | sample 8027921 | NCBI WGS metagenome assembly JACLAB01 (sample SAMN15725117, study PRJNA655200) | protist metagenome | isolation source: fluorescence activated cell sorting (FACS) single amplified genomes of... | place: USA: West Boothbay Harbor, Gulf of Maine | collected 2000-07-19 | reverse complement strand
ACGCCTCACTCAAAATTGCTCTGCAACCATCGCCCCAGAAGTGCCGCGAGCGCAGTCCAAAGTGATCCGGAACGCTCGAGGTCACATGTGGAGAGCCTTTCGTCTCGTTGCTCCAGTTACGGCCAGCGCCTGTCTCCTTTGATCGCAACCGCCATCATTCCTCGACCAGCGTCCCTGAACGAATCCTAGCTTATCTCGCGAGCTACTAGTCAAGCTATCATGTTACTCGCGTGACCCTTAAGGCATTTCGGCATCTGCTGGACAGAGCGCAAGCTGATGATCCAACCTCGCATCGGTTGCACGAGTCGAGGAGTCGCTCTGAAGAGGTGACATCAAAGTTCTAAATCTAATGTCACGATTGCCTCGATTTCCCTGAAAACTCGGCTTCGAGGAATCGTTCCACTTGACAGTCCACTTCGTTGTCCGATTTTTTGCCCGGAATGTTAGGGTTCGCCTCCTCGCGCATATAATCTGACGAGAAGTTGAACAACATGTCGATATTTCGCAAGTACGTGTCTGTCGGTATTTTCAGAAGCTCTACTATTCTGGTCATAATTGACACAGCAGTTAGACGCTTGTCTGACTCGAAATCCCTGTAGTGGAATCGCAAACGAGAGTGTTTTTGCCAACATCTGTGTTGTCGCAGTTGATCATGGAACATAGCTCGTAGGTAGGTGCAGTCGTTCGGTGACCACCCAGCTGCCACGTAAGATTTCATCGCTTTCCCAACGTCAGTCGTAGAGGTGACGACAAATGTTTCCTTGCACAACTTGAAGAGGTCAGGATCGTACTCGTGAGACTTGAGAATGACAATCTGCGTGTCAGGATGAATGCGAGACAAGGCTTGTGTCACTTCAGCCAAATCTTTTTGTGGACTCTCCCTTAGATGCCGGTGCATCCGCCAGTATCCGATGCTCGCCCACTTCACGCCGAGATGCTCGCTCAATCTTTTGACACAATCGGTGATGATTTTCAGCAACAAGGTGCTTCCTGACCGCGAACTGCCCGCCATCACCACAGCCAACTCACACCGTGGAAGATTGATTTCTGAGTGGCCCATCGAGTCGCCGCCGACGGGCTGGTACGATGGAAAAGTTTCGCGAGCAAGCGCGTCGCACTCATCAAAAGATAGTGATGTTTGTAGGCAAGACGCAGAGCCGGGATCTATAGTTATGTCCGAAAGAGGAGCTGCTTCCGTGCCACCGCTTTTGAACAAATGAACACGAAGACCAGAGAAAGCAAGAATCACGGCGATGAAAAGCAACGCTCTAGAAGCGAGGATGCGACGCAAAGAAACTGAAGCCAGCATACTCTTCGCGACCATTTCTCGAGGAGTGAGATTGGCGTAGCAGCTCTCGAGCTCGATGTTCAAGGCGTTCTACTGAAACCAACAAACGAGCTAAGAGCTTCCTCGACTTCCAACTGCAGAATTGACGAGGAAGAGCTTCTACTCTTGCTCATCTATCTGTGCAACACAGTCACGATGATAAAAACGCGTATGCTACTACTCCAGCTAGCTACTAGTTCGCTCGCTCGCTTCGCTACTAGCGCGCTCGCTTTGCTACTAGCTTGCGGCAAGTCTTATGGCGGCTGCGAGCTGTGCTTGGTTCGCTTAAAAATGGGAATAAGGATTCGAGAAATTTTTCCTCTCGAACCGTTGAAGCCTTGACTTCTCCCGACTTATTCAGCCGTGTCATTCGCATCGATTCTGGCGATCTCTCGCGGGTCAGGGTTGGTCTCGTGAGCGCCCGGCAGCGATGACATAACTAGGTTGCGCGTGGGAGAATCTTGGAATTACAACTCTTAAACACTCTTTGACGAGAAGAATTTTTTATGTTCGCATCGCGTCTGAGGACAGAGTTTGGAAACTTTGGAGCCCCTTTCATTCACGCTGCTATTTCGTCTCAATTCATAGACGCGGCCTTCTCGATTATGGCTGTGGTGCTCACACTCGGCGTACGCTCGAGACACTTCACCGAACATCTTCCGTCAGTAGCTTCTGTGACCCAGTCAAACCTCCCGAGGTGATCATCCCCCATGACAAGGCAAACTGCCCCGTATTTGTCACAATACTCGGCTTTCCTCTCCAAGGACTCTTCCACGAACACTTCGTCGACGTACTTTACCGCAGCGCACATGTACATTCTGTCCTTCTCGGAAATGACAGGATACCTTTCTTTCTTTGAGAAGTTCAGCGCGTCCGAACTCACACCAACCACCAACCGACAACCCGGGAAATCCTCCTTTATTCGCTCGAAAATCCTAACGTGGCCTTTGTGAAGGCAGTCGTAGGTACCGAACGTGATAATCGTCTTGGACATCTTCGGCTCCATATCCGCCTCCCCTCCCGAACGACACGCGTCTCGCGTTAGTAGAGCTCCACCAATTAATTTGGCTCGAGGATGTCGGTCTAATGCCTCGCTCCGTATGGTTTCTGAAATTAATTGGAGTAGCTCCAATCAATTAATTATTTGCGTAATTTTAAACCCACACTCTTGAGTCATCGACTCCATAGATCGACCCCTGATATGGTGTGGTTAAACCCAAAATCGAGGTTTAAATTAATACCCGAATTAATTGCCTCATTCAAGAGCTCCAAAATGTATTAAATCCCTCGGAATCGGTCGCTCTGATAGGTCGAAAACGATGAAACAATTAATTTCAGAAACGATACGGGGCATTAGACCGTCATCCTTGAGTCAAATTAATTGCCAAATTAATTCGGGGAGCTCTTGACCTTATTAATAATTGCTCACCGACGGAATAAAAAAAACACCAATTAAATTGGTGGTCTGTTTCTCAAGAAACCCAAGAAACCTCTCGGTCATTTTGACCTATCACAAATGACCGATTTAAAAACCCACACTCTTGAGTCAAGAGACTCCATAGATCGACCCCTGATACGGCGTGGTTGATATCAGAGTGTAGGATCCTCAAATAATGCAGACTACGGGAACCTCGCATAGGCTCAACGACAACCTCCAGAGCATAGAACGGTGCCATATTCAAACGACTCGCGCTCTGATTGCTAGCCGCTGCGTTTAAATTCTTCTTATCAGCATGGGGTACGGTACACGTCTGCGTGTACTCTGCAAGAGACTGACGATAATGTCGTTTCTGTTTCTGTTGTGCCTTTCTTGTGTCCAGATTTACGAGCCGGGTATTTTTACACCAGCAAAACGAGAGCACTGTTCGCTGGCAAGCGCAAAAGGCTTGGCCCTCTTAACATCTCTCTGGGCCGATCCCGCAAGGTTTCCCGAACACCGAGGTGAAGTCATGACGGCTATCGCAAGGAACATACGAAACCCTCACTTTTCTCTGATCCTTCTTGCTTTGGATGGTCCTAAAGAGTTCAACGATTGCGAGACCACGAGACGGGCTTTCCATGTTGATCACCACGTCTCGCAAGCGCAACTTACGAAACTCGTGTGTACCCACAGCGAAAGCCCGCTCTCATATTTTTCTATGTTTAGCCTATCTAAGTCCGTAGACGGACACGTGTTCGTGCTTGCAAACGGCGATATGGTATTTGACGACTCCGTGAAGTTTGCGAAACACGTTCAAAGTGATACGTTGCTCGTGTTGGCGACGCGTGGTGCTCCACATACATGGTTTAGAAAAGTATCGGAGCGCGCTCCCGATAGGTGTTATCCCCCGCCGAAAACCCGAGACAGTTGGGATGCGTACGTATTTCATCCTGAAAGTCTTAATTTGGTTGAAAGCGACTGGCTGGACGAGAATACCGGGCGCCTTTTCGAGATGAACAAGATTTGGGCAGAGGAATCAGCTTTAAACGCGTTGCTTGCTTCGTCAAACTCGATTTCGAAGATTCATCAGGCATGCGACATAATACACATGTGGCATCTGCACCAAGCATCAAAAACCTACGACGAGTCTGCTATGGTCAGAGTCAGACACAGTGGGACCATAGCGAAGAGTTGTGCAAGCCCGTGCGAGTGTCTCAAAACCGATCAGGCGGTGAATCGTTACGCGTTGACTGTGTATGAGAGCAAATATTTTACCTGGTAGACGCTTTCCTGGTATCGTTCATGTAGGGTAAGATCTAGTAGATAACTAGTCCATTGAATTGATACGTGTTTGATGCAGTCGGCGGTGAATCTCGTCGACACCATTCGCAATCAAGCAGTGCGTGAAGCTGAACACCACAACATCAAGAAACAAGTGGCTGACGCCGCCTACACCAGCTTCAGCAAGTGCAAAACGCGGTGATCGGGCTGCGGTGACTGCCGTACGCCCATCTCTGACCAGATGAGCTGCCGTTGAGCGGTATATGCTGTGCAACTGCACCGGCCCAACGCCGGAAACCGTCGTGGCTTTCGCAGATTCCGCCCGTGTGCACAAATCGAAAACGCGTCTGAACGTCTGAGAAAATATGTCTTCGCGCCCTCGACGCCGCGACGCGGCTCCGAAGACGGAGCGACGCGACGAGATATTAAAGAGCGAGCGCGACGCGCGCGTCACGACGCGACGGGCGCGCCGCGCGTCGTTGGCCTCGAGACGAAGACCACGACACGAGGTGACTCACGTACGCGGCGAAAAACTTTTTCCCGCGTCGCGTTGCGTCGCGGCTTCCGTCGTTCGCGGCGCCCCGACGCGGGCGAACCGCACAGAGCGGCCTGCGACAGCACGAATGCTGAGAAGCGCTGTGCTGACGTGGAGCGCTGTGGAGAGAGCAGTTCTCAACGGCTACTCGCAAATAGCTCTCGTGCGAGAAAGAGAAGGGCGATTTGTAGTCAGGAAGAACCGAAAACGCGTGAAAAAACAAAACGCGTGAAGCACGCTTCGCGACGTGCTTTGATAGAAACGCGTCGCGACGAAGTTCCGAAGCGCGTTCGCGACGCGGCGCGCGCAGCGACGGAACGTGACGCGCGAAGCCGTGCGCGACGGGCGCGTCTCGCTCGCGTCACGACGCGACGGCCGCGTCGTTCGCGCCGCGCGTCACGGGCGTCGAGACGAAGAGCACGCGCGCGGGAAAGCTTTCTTTCTCGCACACGAATGTGTGCGCGACGGAGTGACTGACGCGGACAAGACGTAAACGCGTAAAGTATTTTCGTGAAAGTCTTTGCGTGTCATAAAGACACCGTATCTGATACGTCATGCGAGTTTCGAGACCAAGGACGACGGGACGCGCCTTCAGAGCTCTCGCGAACGTAAGGGTCAACCACATGTTCAATTTGTGTGTTTTGAAGCCAAGCACACCAATCAAATTGAAACTTGGACTTTTGACGCTGCTTTTCGACAGTTTGGTCGTCAAAAGTCAGATCGTCGTCACTCGTGGTGCGTGCGGGCGTGCGCGCACTACGCAACGCACGCTCATCGCACGGTCGCCATTTTTAGCTGAAATCGTGATCTCTGAGGTGATCGATGATGATCTTCTGGGGGAGGGCGTGATTCGCATGGTAGCGCACTCGAGGCGAAATCTCGCCGTGCCCGGCGCGCGTGTGATTTCCGCCACGGCGAAGGTGTAGCCGTTTCAGCCTGAGCCCCTCGTTCGACCGGCAGCTGCTGCCGGCGACGTCGAGGGTACGCGATGGGTGAGATACGACACGATGCGTCCGCCGCAAGTCAAGAACTACACCTCCGTTCGTCTTGACCCAGTCAGCGCAAGTCGCGATCACCGAACCGTTTCCCGTGTTCGGTTTCGACTTCGACGCGGATCTCGTCGACCCGTCGTCGACTGCGGAGTACTGTCGCGAGACCGTTCTCAAACGCGATGGCGACGCGCGAAGGTACCGCGAACGCCATCGTGTTTTGGTCCGATTCGACACTGCAGCCGGTGCTTGAACGAAGTGGTGCAGTTTGTGGAATCCGTCGCGGTGAACTCAGGGGAAACCTTGTCGGTCAACTTGTCGGTCGGTCAAGGCGGCGCACGGATCGACGAGAGTTTCCTTTTCCGACGTGCGCGTGCACGTTATGTAGTGACTAAATAGTCCGTCTATAATAGCTAGTATGTCGATTATTGTGCACTTTGTTGTTGCTTTTACAGTTTGCACGTGATGGTTTTACTTGTACGGCTCTTGGTCACCGCAACTCGTGACTTACCCTGCGACCTTGTGTTCAAGAACCTACGGGGACAAACCGACAATGTGTCATCATTCGCACAGCCACCTTGCCTGAAATTTATGACATCTCACAGTGTTGACTCCAAGTTGAGATAAAATGTTCGGGATGTTTTGAGGAAGTGCAGTTGTCATGAAAATGTGTTGGCGAGACCCAAGTATCACCGCTTTGTCGGGCGCAGGTGTCCCATGATATCAGCTGAACGAGTCTTTGAGCATCAAATAAGTTTACCAAGAAAGGAGCGTGTCCAGTATCTTTTTCAAGTCCAAGGTGCCTGAACATCAGGTTCGAAAAGGTTTCCCGGTCGAAAATTTGTATTTCTCCGACCTGATGAGTGAGATGAGTACTCTTCAACGCTCCCACAACAGATACTGCATCATCGAACGCGTGTTGCCTCCAGAAGAGTGAGGTACCATATATGATACGTTTGGCGCTGGAAAGAAGTCTCTCGATTCCTGTGGTGACACGCTGCAACTGTTCTTCATTTACACTGCTTTTGCCGTACCAAGCGCCGATGTTCAAATAAAATACATCTGGGAACGTGTCGTTGTGCTCGTCGTTCCAGTACTCCAAGGCGGCATCAAACATCCCTTCTGGGCCCGACATTTCGTAAGAAATTCTTAGACGATAAAGTTTCGAAACATTATTGTTCATGTCCCACCGGTCTAATCCAGGTGCTACAAAACGTTTTAAAGACAACATCGGACTGTCTTCTCGATCTGCGTACGCGAACTGATAGTCTACGTACCGTATTCTATTTAGTTGCGTCAGGTTGACAACACCTCCACACCAAGCTTGACGACTCTTCAATAGCTCTGGTTCCAGCGAGCACCCGTATGCTTCTGCGAAGTCCTCGACTGTGACAGCTTCGGAAAGGGGGGGATATATCAAGCGTAATAGACCCAGTACTAAGCCACGAGTATCACTGTCCCCGATGAAATGAATCCAAACACGATCTATTTCCAGAGTCGCTAAAGCGAGATGAGGATAGCGAAGGAATTGAAACGTACAACCACTTGAACCAACAAACGTGTAGTTCACAAACACACCCGTTATCTCACGTGGTGAACACTTGGGCGCTACATCCATGTCAACCACATCAGACGCTAAGTTCCTAGCTGTACCTGAACCTGGCACATGCACGATAGCCGTGCAGAGCGACAACAGTAACAAGACTACACACGTTGTCCTCGGTTTGTCAACGTGCCACATCCGTGATTTCAGGCTCAGTCAACGGCGCCGACGCGTTGCGGTTCGTGCTCACGGAAGGGCGCAACCGGCAGATCCGCAAGATGTGCGAGGCGATAGGGGTGGAGGTGACGTCTTTGCACCGGCGATCGGCGACGTGCACAATTCGGGCACTCGCTCAATCAAGAGCTCCAAAATGTATTGAATCCCTCGGAATCCGTCGCTCTGATAGGTCGAAAAATGACCGAGAGGTTTCTTGAGAAACAGACCGCCAACTTTTATTCATCTTTTTTTTTGCCGAAAAAACAGAAAAACAAGAATAATGCCATCATAATTGCACAATTAATTTTTTTGAGTCACAACTCGTCAAATCGCCCCATAAGCGTTTGCAATTAAGGATGCAATTATGGATCGCTCGGGCTCTCGGCGTTATGCGATTTCGGCAATCCATCATTGCACAATTAAATGTCTTGAGTCATAACTCGTCATATCGCCCATATCGCCTGCTTTTTCTCTAGCCTTCTTCCGGACTGCTTTTTTATCACCTCGATCCCCGATTCTGGCGAAGCGTCTACGGGCACGCGCGAAACTACCGCAGGTTTTCGCTTCACGGCTTTAACCGAGGCGATGACGGTCTCGGTCTCGAAACCGCCAGCGCTGGAGGTGAGTAAAGCGTCGGCTCAATCGTCTTCGGATGGGTTTTCACCGAAAACAAAGTTCATCTGCTGCTCTGTCCTGCTGTTCCTCTCTGCGGCAGCGACGCTGTTAGCCGAGGCGAGCAAGAACGCTTCAGGGTCGTACCCTTACAACACGTTCGTGATACCGCTTTCCGTGGAGGGAGTCAAGTTTGTGTCGTCCGCGTGTTTCGTATATTTTGCGAAGTCAACGAACGACAACGAAGCCAAGGGCAGAGAGTTTTCTTGGCCGTCACTCTTTCTGTACTCCGTGCCCGCACTTTGTTACTTTATCAGCAACAACTGCATGTTCTTTATCATTCGCGAGCTAGGGCCGACCACGTTCCAAGTCACAAACAACTTAAAAACATTTTCCACGGCGATCTTGATGCGTTTCGTGATGTCGCACAAGTTGACTTGGACGCAGGTAAAGGCGCTGGTTCTGTTGGTGTGTGGAACGCTTGTTACGCAGCTACAGACGCTTTCGCAGCCCTCGGGGAACCAAAACCAGGGTGATTTCGCGTCAATAGGATACGCTGCCGTTTGTGTGAACGCTCTGGCAGCCGGATTAGGTGGCGTATATTCAGAGAGGCTATTGAAGGGAAAAGCTACAGGACGCAACGAGTCGCTCCACTGGCAAAACTGCCAGCTCTACTTTTTCGGGGTCATCTTCGGATTCGTTTCGGTTTGGACACAGGAAGACGACGGACGTAAGACTTTGTATGATGGATTCAACGGAGCTGCATTCGGCACGATCTTCGCTCTAGCCGCTTGCGGATTGCTGGTGTCGTTCGTCTTAAAGTATCTGGACAACTTTGCGAAGTGTTTCGTGAATGCGCTGAGCATGTTGGTAGTTGGTGCGGCACACGCGTTGATTTCAGCGGAGGGTTTGCGACTTCCCTTGTTAATTGGGATCGTCCTTACCAGCATTGCGATTGAACAGTATAACCTCTCTTGAAGCGACGCAGAACGTTGGCGGGGAAAGGTTGTCCAGGTATCACCAGGAGTTGCGATCCACTCCTGTTCTTGAACGAAAACGTTGTCGATGATCGCATACGACTCCCGAGGCTCTCGGTCGCAAGCACTGAAACAAACGAGGGGAGACATTTTTTTTGGACCGGACTCGCATGTTTGGAATATAGCTACTGAGCCCCAAAATAGTGTCTAGCTAGCTAGTAGTAACGGCGATACACCAATACACCCAATCGACCCAATCGCAATACTACGTCTCGTTCTCGAAAAACTATGGTGTCGCGTTGCCGCGATGCCTATGCATCCGGAGAGCGTTTTGAGTTGTGCTACCAAGACTTAGTTGATGATGAGAAGGCAAGTCATTTGAGCTGACGTGACCGCGGTCGTTTTCGGAAAACGTCGAATCGCGCACCGCGCAAGTTGCGAAGCCACGAGGGGGCTTCGTGGCCATGCGCCGGCGGCGCGAGTCGACGATGCGCCGTACACTTCATCGCGTCTTAATTATCGCGAAAACTAAAAAAAATTGTCATATGCTCCGATAAATCAGAAATCCGGCGCGTTCAGATGCTGATTTGTTTGTTTTCCGTGCGTCGACAGTTCTATCACATTGCAGGCTCTCTATGAACGTTTTGATAGTCTAGCTAGTAGCTAGCTAGCTCTAGCTAGCAAGCTAGCAATTTAAAGTGTGTGCACGAGGTGGTGCTTGCGACACCGTAAAGGCACGAAACACGTACATTTTGAAAACATGTCAGTTCTTAAGGTTTTCGCGTGTGGCGCTGGAGTTGTCGGAGCCTTACTGGTTTATGGATGCTTGCAAGAGCGCATCATGACCCGTCCATATGGCGTCAATCATGATGCCGAACGATTTTCCTTCTCAATGTTCTTAGTGTTCAGCAACCGTCTGGTGTCCTTGTTGTTCTCTCTTGTTGTCTTAGCACTGAGACGCAAATCAGTGACACCCAACGCGCCCATTCTCGCATACGCGGGCGTGTCCATATCGAACGTCATTGCCGCCGCATGTCAGTACGAGGCTTTAAAATATTTGTCGTTTCCTCTCCAGACACTGGGTAAGTGCGCGAAGATGGTGCCGGCGTTGATTTGGGGAAGCATCGTCAACAAAAAAAATTATCACGTCGCAGACTACGTGGTCGCACTCGGGGTGATGAGCGGGTGCACGCTCTTCGCATTATGTGACAGGGGCACGATGCGCGAGAAAAGCTCGTTTGGAATTTTTTACGGAATTGCACTCATGATCTGCTACCTTGGCTTTGATGGTTTCACCACTACATTCCAGGAGAAACTTTTCAAAGGATACCGAATCGAGACTTTTAACCAGGTATTTTGGGTGAACTTCTGCTCGATCGTTATCTCCTCTTTCTGCCTCTTTCTTGACTCTTCCATGGGCGAGGCGATTAAGTTCGTCCTGAGTCACCGGGAATCGCTCACCGATATACTACTTTTGTCTACGGCTGCCTCTTGTGGACAGCTGTGTATCCTGTACACTATACGAGAGTATGGCGCTCTGCTCCTCGCAACGATAATGACAACCAGGCAGTTCCTGTCCATCTTACTGTCGTGTATCATCTACTTGCATCCGCTGTCTGAGCTCCAATGGGTGGGCACGATCCTCGTTTTCGTGTCGCTGCACTACCAGATATCCATGAAAAGTTCTTCCCCTGGGCAGAAACCTCTCACCACGGTGCTCCTCAACCCGTCAGCCAGTGCAGACACGCTGTCGCACGCGTCAGCAGCGCACGTCGAAGCACTCGACAGATTAGAACGTGGCGCGTTTCGGCATGAGTAAAGCGCGTCTGAATCCCCTATCGATCATGACATTGCATGCGCTCTCTCGATCGAAGATGCCTCAAGGCAGTACATAAGTCGGCGAAGGAGAGGGAACTGGCCCTTTCCCATGAGGTGGACGAGATTTGGCTCTTCGGGGTTTTAACTGTCCCAGGAAAGAAGTGTAAAAAAAATCCCTTCAGAGACGACAACCAAGGAAAAGCACGTAAGGTACGTCGTTCGCTCGCGCAGGGCCAGCCGAAGTACAGAAAAGATAAGGAGTTGTCTTCTGAGATGTGTTTCGTTTTGTCTTGTACGAAGGTATTGAAACAAGCGGAAAACACTCAGTAACCCAAAAGTACACCTTGTCTCTGCCTTATAGACCGACACGTATGATCTACGGAACTGATCTTGTTTCCTCGATTTTGCTCAAGACTGATTCCATATGCATCGACGTCTCGACTTTATAAGCTGTCTGGTGAGAGAAAAGGTATCCTTTGCTCGACAACTGATGTACGAAAACTTCTCCAATAATCAAAGCAAAATCGAATAATCCTCTTGCACTCAGCGAGTCCTCCGTGAGACAACTCGTCCTCATGCCAGGAGGACCCCTGGCCTCATCGCGTGCCGTACAAGATGCATACGTGACGTGCACGCGAAAGCCACCATGAAGAAGGCGTAGTATCGCTGGGTTTAATTCGGAGCCGCGGAGACCCTGCTGTGAATTGAAAGCATTGGCGCCAACAACAAACAGTACGTCAACCAATCGTTTCGAGAACGAACCAAGACCTTCGCACTGCTCGGGGAGCAAAACATTTTGTATAGTCTGCCTGACGCACTCCTCACTCTCTTTCGCACCGCTCAACCTGTTGTGGCTATCAAGTCGAAGAAAGTAGACCTCGAGAGGGGAGTTGATGTGAAAATACAATTCTCCGGCAGATAGTGGTAGAGTCCAGAGCCGATAGTCACTGCAGGTTGGCGCCAAGCGCGCGTCTAAAGGTGGCTTCTGCCATTGATCGGAGAAGTACCCATAAGTAAGGTGCAACGAGCGCTTGTACATTGGAGAGTTGTGGGGAAGATTCTGAGAGGTGACATGCTCAAAAGAAGATCTCTTGAGGGAAAATCCCTTGACTGCCTTCTTCGTCTGTGCCATGTCAAGTAAACCATAATACCCTTCTGAGGCGGTGAACCAAGTCTCGACGTTTAACCCTCCCCTCGATTCAATTTCATCCCAACTCTCGTTTGGCGTGTGAGACACACGCACCGCACTGCTCACCAGCTTCACATTCGCTCGCGTTTGGGACAAAATACTATGCTTGATTCTCAGCGACGACTCGTGCTTGCGGTCGTCAATATTCCAGTTGGTGATGAAGTTGCCCACTGTATGATGTTTCACCAAATAGTCCCAAGTTTCATACAACCCAGGATCGCCTCTCAGGAGAACAAGCTTTAACGAAATGTTTGATGGGACTTTAGGCTGTTTTAGAAATGACTGTAGGAAAGTCTTCAGCGTAGTCACTTTGTCGCTTCCAACCACCAACTCCCACGGCTCATGAAAGTCTTGCTCGACGACGTCTCGAATGTACCCGTCCAGGAATAGAATCTCGTTAGCTGTTCCTTTGATTGACAAGAACGCCGATACAAGTGCGGGAAGGGGAGAATCAACGGACGACGAGCAGACTTTCTTGCAAAGGTCGATTTCAAGACAAGTCGTGCATACCGTCGTGCGAGACTGTGGCAAGTTGACGTTAGAAGACTTTGAGTATCTTGAAATGAGCTTTGTAAATGCAGCCACGCTGTGCATGAGGTGTGTTTCTCGTATTTCGTCGAGTTTCGATTTTGCGCGTTTTTGGAACGTCGCATCTTTCGCAAGCGCAAGAGCATCGACAAGGAGTTCGCGAACAGAGTCCCGGAAAAACAGCGTTTTGCACTCTTCATCGCATTCGAAGCCTCGCATACCATCGCCAGTAGCTAAGAAAGGAGTTCCAGTTTCAACACACGTCAAGACTTTGCTAGAAACGCCAGTTCCGCCTACGACAATTGGTAATATAGCGAGCGTGGTGTCTCGCAGAATAGTAGCGGTATCCATGACATGCCCTTCGACCCGCAAGGATATGCCGAGGTCATGCAGATTCGAAGTATCCCAGCTTGAAAAAATAGTCTTCCATTTTTCATCACCTACGACAACTAGTTCACAGCCCACTGTGTCGAAATTTAAGAAGACTTCCTCTGCAGCATATACTAGTGCTTGAACAGACTTGACGTTTGCCGGGTGAGCCGAACCAAGGTATGTCAAAACACAGGCCTTCCTCTTGAGTCCTATCCAGCTCTTCAAGCTCTTCTTCGAGTCTATCAGATATGGAACGACTGACGAAATCTCTCCTGCGGCATGTGAAGACGCAATAGCAGCTTCGCGATCCTCGTGAGCTATGAACACGGTGTGCATCGTCGGATCTTCCCATACACGGACTTCGCTGTTTTTGTATCTCAGGCAACTTGCGTGTGGCTCTTCCGTTCTCATGCAGCGCACATAATGAATGTCGTCAGTGATGACCCAGTGTTCCTTTGTCATAAGCACAGGATCACGCCGAATGCTCTCAGACAGCAACGTCGGAATACTTCTTATGCCAGGATCGGAAAGACTTCGCCAGAACCACAACGTAGAGACGATCAAGTCGTAGTGATGAAGGTTTTTGAGAAGGTTCTCCATTTGGTTACTGTCGCGGAACACCTTCACACTGCCGCCATCGGCGAGTTTCAAAACCTTTGTTTTAGTACCTTCATCCCGAACGTACACATCGACGGTTGTTCCACATCGATTCAACACTGAAAGCAAACGGTGCACACGTATATTACCTCCCATGTCGTCGTGTGGCGTCAGTTCGTGAGCTAGCACGATTTTCGCGCCATCCAGCGAAGATCCACAACGCCTTATCGCAGCCGCGCTCGCGGCAAATGAGTGTCGGTTGTGTGACCAAAGGAAAACGTATCGAAATAGGAACAGGAGACATGACCCGAGCAGAAGCGAACACCCGCTGTTTCTCGCTCTTTTCAGCCTCCGCATCTTTGGAGCCTCTTGCATCAGTTTGCCGCGGGCGATTTCTCAAAAAACGAAAAATGAAAAAAAAAATGAGTAAAAAAAAATGAAAAATTCCTCTGCCGTGCAGTGCTCGCTCTGATGGCTTCCCAAATTTCAAATTTTCGGTTTCGGCGAAAATGATAAGAATTTTTTTGCGAACCGAAAAAACGAAGGGAACGAAAAACGAAGAGAAAAAACTTCGTCCATTTTCGGAGCTCGAGCGTGAAACCGAAAACACAAAACGTATGGAAGCCAGTCAGAGCACGACAAGGATGAAGTTTTCGAATTTTGGCTTTAGTGAAGTACGCCTCGCTCTCAGGTTTATCATCATATTGCATCGCAGCCTAGCGCGATGGGACGGCAAACGCATGACGATGGTCACGCTCTCGGAAACAGCGCTGAGAAGATGCGTTTTCCTAGTGGTCTATTAAATGCGTTCAGTTGTCGCGTTTATCGAAACGTCCAGCGCACGTTTCCCTTTATCTTTTTTCTCTTTGTCGCACTCAACGTTGTTGTCGTCACAACTGGGTACATCTCGCGCGTGTCATCAGCGGAGTGTCCGAGCGCAGCGGTTCCTCTGAAAGCAACCATGAAAACAAAACTGATGCAGCCTGAGCATCAGCGAAGGTCTGCACAGCGTGGGTGGCCTGAGAAGAACATAGATAACTTGTGCACAGAAATCTTCATCAAGATTCAAAAGTGTGGGTCGTCTACCAACGGCGGGGTAGCGCGTGCTATCGCGGCGCACCGAAACTTAGGCGGCGTGCACGAAGGAAACGTTTCCAGTGTTGCATGCAGGGTACCCGAAGACGAAGGGTGCATGGTGCACGCTAATCACGGTACGGCATCTCTTTTTAGGAAGTGTAGACTAGAGCAAAGGACTCCTTCTACCGGGACCCGGGCAAGCGAGGGCGACGTTCACAGAGAAGTAGCCTCCGCGTCAACGCGCGTGCGCCAAAACTCACTTCTTTGGACGACTATACGAGATCCACGGACACGCGCTTTGTCCCAGTACTATCAGCGAAACGTCAAATCCGAAGACGCAAAGAAACCTAGTGAAGAAGAAATCATAGACTGGATCGCCGCACAAGTTCCTGGGACTTTCATGTTCGACTACATGGGGGGTCTCTCTGTATCTCCAGATAATTGCCAAGGCACGCGCACAACACAGGAGGGCCTCTCACACGATACGGCGGATAATCAGTGGGCCAACCTGCCAGATGATTGGGATCGTGGTTTTGTCGAGTGCAAGGTGAATCATCTCCTTGATAGCTATGATTTTGTGGGGTTGATCGAACGGCAGGACGAGTCGCTCGTGGCTATGAAATTGCTCTTCAAGCTGGATTTTAAGGACATTTTGAAGATGTCGTCCAAGATCCGAAAAGACGGGGAGAAGTTGGCTGCGGATCCCCAGGCTATGTTGCAGTCATACTTGGACCAAGAGTTCTTCAGCAAAGCCTATGTCGACAGAGTTCTTCATGAGATGGCGAACGCAAGGCTCGATGCGTCCATCGCCCACTATGGAAATGCTTTTTACAGCGAGCTTGAGCGTTATTCTTCCTTGTCAGCCGACGCGAGGGAGTTCTGCGAAATTCCCGAGTCGGTTGCTCTGTATAACAAAGAGCACGGCAAAATCAAATGCTACTGGGGTGACAACGGTTGTGCTTACAAATGTCTGGACGCGTTCGCGGAGCAGCACGAAACTTATGAGAACGCCTGAACGCCCTTCGACTTATGCGCGAAGGGACTTTGACAGAGAAACAGGAGACGGAAAAGCAAGCTCGGAAGCAGCGCTCTGTCTTGACGCAAGCATGCAAAGTCTCACTGATTTCTGGTGATGATGATCTTCTTTAAGGCGAGCGTAGTAGTCGAATGCGTATCACTAGCTACTAGCTAGGTTGTGACCCTCAACTGTGTGGTTTTCTTCTGCTTTTTGCGTCGACTGATGTGAACAGACGAAAGATAATCTGACTTTTTGCGCGACATGTTCACTCACCCGCCTCTCATCTCGTGAGTTGAGTTTCGTGCCATGTTTCGGTGAGAGGTTCGGGATTGCGGGATGCTGATAAAGTAGTCTACATTTTTGGAAAACCTTACTACTAGCTGTTTCCTTTACCTCCCTCCTTACGGGTACGCTGTCGCTTTTGAAACTCAGCGAGTATTAGATCATACAACACGTACTCACTGTGCAACAGTTTCTTGACGCATTCGTGATAAGGGACGGGAAGACTGTCGTTGTTTCCAGCATAATCCGCGTGAATGTGCGAGGTTGGATAATGTACCGGCCAACCAATCACTTCAGATAAGAACGCATCGAAGTCAGACTGAAGAAACTCATCCCTCAAGATCAACAAGTTTTTAATCCCACTCAATGCAACTTCTTGAAGGTGAAACTTGTACCCCTTGCCCCAGTGCGAAATTGCCGTGCGAACGTCGAGTCCCTGTTCAGGAATTCGACACACGACGAATGTGGTTCATCGAGGCATTGAGCCCCTAGGGCAGACAGCGTGGGAAAGCAGTCGAATAGTCTCGTTTCCTCGTCATGTATTCCCAGCTGCAACTTTTCTTTGTTTTTGTTTTTTATCCACTTGAAAGCTGATACGAACCTAGCGAGCGGATCCCTAGTGTTGAGTAGCACGTAGTCAGCATCGTCGATGTCACGTTGTTTTGCGATTTGGACGTGTATCTGCCTGTGTTGATTTTTGAATAGACGTGTGAGCATTTGGTTCGTAGACCCTCCTCCTGTCTTCCCTACGTGAATCAAGAGTGTTCGTGTTTCCTTCAAGACGTCTTGCAGTTTCCGGAGATCAATGCGATCTTCCATGTTGACGACAGTCCCGTTCGCCAATGAATTACTCGTGGCGAGACCCTGTTGGAGGAGGAGGAGAGCGAGAAACACACCAACAACAATAGCTGAAAAGTACCCCAGTACCTTTATCATCTTTGACGCTTGAAAACTGAAGTGAACCGAGTGAGCGGTTCTCTCGTGTCAACTAACGCTTAGTCAGCTGCATAAAGGGCGTGTTGATTCAAGGGAACTGATTTTATCTTCGACTACGTGGATGTAATCTACAAAGCTACATCACCCAGCGCACTTCGGGCCGCGTAGATGCCAAGAATGTCAACACTTAAGGGGACGTAAGAGCTCCCCGAATTAACTTGGCAATTAATTTGACTCAAGGATGACGGTCTAATCCCCCCGTATCGTTTCTGAAATTAATTGTTTCATCGTTTTCGTCGGCCAACCGAGCAATTAATTTCCGAGATTAATTGCTCGGTTGGCCACGACAATTAATTTTGGCAATTAATTTGGTGGTCTGTTTCTCAAGAAAGCTCTCAGTCATTTCAAACCGCACCGGCCCGCCAGGCGCCAGCCACAGCTGCCACGAATCATGGCTGTCTCTGCCCCCGCCCCCGCCCCCAACAACCCAGCTGCTCCTGCTGCCAACAAGACCAAGAAGAGAGGTCGCGCAGTAGGCTCTGTGGCTTGGAACGAAATCGAGGGTCTCGTTGCGTTCAAGGCTCTTTGCCATGCGGACGAGAAGCACTCGGCGTCGAGTAAGGATGAGCGATACAAAAACGCGAAAGATTACTACGACTCGACGATCGAAAAGTCGCGGGCCTGGGGCGTGTGGGACCCGGAGCCTGCGTCTGGTTCGAAGACTCCCGAACAGTCCATTCGGCTGCGCACGGGTGACCAGATCTACGCGCGCGGCAAGAACTTGTTTAAGTGGCTGAACAAGGAGACTGCCGGCTTCGCGGACGAGTGGTACTCTGTGGGCGCCGATGGCACGGAGTCGTACGACTTTCAGCCGTCTGGATGCAACGACGCGTTCGAGTGGTGGGCCAAGTGCGAGGAGAAGGTGTTCGAGGACTTGCGTGCAAAGTTCAAGGGCATCCCGGCCGAGCTGAAGCTCACGTTCAGGTACGTTTGCCCCGACTCTCCCTACCTGTCCGCCGACGCCGCGAGCGGCGCGAACGACGCGCTGCCCAACGTCGCGCTCCAGTTTTTTTCCAGCGGCGACAAACGATTTTACATCGACCCGAATAAGCGTCTGGAGAGCTGCAACAAGGGCGCGACGGAGCAAGCTCAGAAGTTGCTTGCGCGCGCCACGGCGTCCTTGGGGTGCGATCCCCGCACGCCCGGCGTGTTCGCGATGGAGCCAGCGGTGCCGAAGCCCACACCCCAGCAGCAGCAGCTTACGGTGCAGCTGTATCGCGCGGCGTGGGGGTTCGAGCAGTTTTTGGCCTCGACGGGCATCGACATGAGCAAAGCGCCGGAGTTGCCTCCTCAGGAACCGGCGCCTGCAGCGTCACCTGAGGAGGTCGCCTTTGGCTCCGGTGCGCCCGCTGGCCACAGGGAACTCGCGTCCGGAACCGGCGATGCGCAGGGAGCGACGCAGGGCGACCCCGCGGGGGATGCTGACTCGTCAGATGACGAGGGCGCGGGGCTGGGCGAGGATGCGAACCGCGACGGCGGCGACGACAGCGGCGACGACAGCGGCGACGACGACGGCGATGACGGCGACGGCGACAACACGCCGCCGTCTCCGCCGTCTCCGGGCGAGATGCACGCAACCCAGCGGCGCGCGTCCACGCGGGCGAGGAAAGCTCCACGGAGATCACTCTGATGACCTGAGCTTTTTTTTCCATCGTGCACGCGCCGCGTACGTGGAAGCGACGCTGCAATACCAGAAAGACCCCTATCGCCTCTGTGTAAACGTGAGTACCTCGCGCACGATCTCTTCCCGGTCCGGCTCACCCCTGTTCGCGCGAAGCAGCAGCTTGTGGCGCTTGAAGTGCCGGACAAGGGCGATCCTCAGTTGGTCGAGGGTTTCAATTTCCCCAAGCTCTGGCTCCTCCTCCTCCCCTTGACCACCCTGAGGCTCGGCCACGTCCACATCCTCCTCGTTCACGGACTCCTCGGCGTCTTCGCCTATCCACGCGCGTCCGTCCTCTCCGTAGATCTCCGCGAGCTCCTCCTCATCCACCTGTCGCCAGTCCTGGCTCGCGCCCCCGCGGCCCAACGCCTCATAACGCATGTTGTACAGAGCGCAGCACACTTTGAACACTTTGTCAACGCGCGTCATGTCGTTGTCGCAGATGCCCACGTTCAGGATGTTGTACTGCCTCTTCAGGATCCCAAACAAGCACTCTACCTTCTTCCGCAGCGATTCGAAGGCTTTCGACCACGTCCATTCCCACGTGCCGAACCGGGGGTGTTCATACCCGGCGACGAACTGACGCCGTCCATCGTACCCACCGTCGACACCGACGCCGACGCCTCTCACCTTCTGCACGCCATTCTGCCGCGCGAGCTTGTACTCGAACCCCGTGTACACGTCGTTCTTCATCAACACGTTGCGCAGGAACATGTCATTGGTCTGCACGATCCCCTTGTCGTTCGTCGACCCGGGAGCGGCGACGGAGACGAAGATCGGCCGTCCTTCGTAGTCCACGGTCACGTTCCAGACCACGGTCGGCACCTTCTTGCTTCCGACGAATCGCGCCTTCACAGACGCGCTGAAGCACCGGTACAGTCTGACATGGACGCCATCCGAAAGCCCGCACATGCCCGGGAACCCGGCGCGCTCGAACGGTTCGACAGCCTTGGCCAGCTCGTCGTGCGTCAGCGGGTACTTCACGTAGGCCCCGTACTTGTTCTTCATCATCCATGGCAAAAACTTGTTCTGGAACCACGTCCGCAGCGTCTGCGCAGACACGCGGAAGATCTCCTCGAGCCCCACCCAGGGGCAGCCGAGAGCGAGGAAGCGCAAAGACGCCGCGAGTTTCATCCGCAAGGGGATGGCCATGTCGCCCCGCTCTTGCATGCACGGGTCGTCCTCCATCTCCCGAACCAGGTCTTGGAAGAGGCGGAGCGGCATTCGAATCCTGGACTCGAAATTCTTCCGCCGAACCTCGTGTTTTCCCGGGTTCGCGTCGTAGAAGTCGGCGTCCTTCAAGTTGACGTAGTCGGTCCAATACGTCGACTTGGTGTAGTCGAGCATGAACCTCTTCATCCCCTTGAACGGACGACCTTCATCGTCGACCTCGTCGTCGTAGCGGCCCCTGCGCGTGACGCCGCGAGGGCGCCTCCGCTTCGCACGCTGGGCGTGCAAGATGGTGTCCTGCAAGGAGAAGCCGTCGGCCGGAAGCTGCGGCTGCGGAGCTCCCATCGACTCGAGATAGGCATGTGCTAGCTGCAGAAACTGCATGCCGAGCATGAGGACGGTGGCGACCTCACGGTCCAGAACGACCGGCATGACCACGCGCGTGCGCGAGGACGCGGTGCGCGTTCGGAAGTGTTTGAAATCTGCGCGATCGCGGGGCGCTTTGGCAAAAGCCATCGCTCACTTTCGGACGCTCAGGACAGGCGGCTTTTTCTTGAGTCACAGACTGGAGTACTTGTTTCGGACGCTCAGGACAGGGGGGGAAGGCGGGGTTTCGCGCCAGATCCTCGGCAGAGGCGAACGCGCGCGACGGCAGGCACGACGGAATGCGGCCGTCGAAGGAGGCGCTGAACAAGCGGGTGTACCGCGCTATGCAGTCCATGCCCGAGCGGGATGCGCGCAACGCAGCGCAAACCGCGCGGCGCGCAGCCGCTAGGGCGAAGGACGCGGAGATGGCGAGGGCGGATCCGCGAGCGTGGAATCTCGTGCTCGAGGAGCGACGAGCCCGCGCCCGTGCCATCAAGCAGGCCCAGCGGGACGCCGCGAGGCAGCGCCGTCGAGCTTCACGGCAGCCTCAGGGCGGCTCGGAGCCGGGTGACGCTAACGCCCCCGCCCCCGTGCCGCGCCGAGATGGGCCCTGGGCGGGGGCGGGTGATCGGGATTTCGGTGACCTGCCGGCCAAGGTGTACGAAGGCGTCAAGGTCAAGCCGGAATACGCCGAGGCCGCACGATGGATGATCACGAACTATCCTGCGCAGGGCCCACGAGATCGCCGCGTGGAAGGGGGCCAGACGCGGTACTCCTGGCTGTGTTCCTCTTGGAAGTGGACCGCGGTGGCGAGGCGGGGTCGCAAGCAGCTGGGGACTCTGAGGAGACTTGAAGAAGTTTTGCGCAAGCGCGCGACGTGGCACGCCGGTAATGTTGCGGTCGAGCTCTACATGATGATTGCGCGGGTGTACTCGGGGGGACCGACGGGGCCACAAGGACCGAGCGCGGGCGAGACAGTGAGCACCCACACCGACAACGTGCTTGACCGGGAGGAGCGCGAAGACCCCCGCGACGTCGTCAGCGTCGTGTTCGTGTTGGAGGGTGGCTTTTCGGAGTCGGGGTACGACGTGCGTATCCTCGACCAACCTGCAGGGAAAAAGTTCTTCCCCCATCTTGAGAAGGGGGACATGCTTCTTCTGAAGGGAGGATCGTGTGGCGTCGCACATGATGTCGACTTTCACGGGGACCCCGAGCGGGAGGACTGGCGCGAGAGGCTGACGGTCGTGGCGTTCTACGCCGTGGGGAGGGAGGAAACCGGCGACGCACGCACGAGCGCTGCCGGTGCAGGGTAGCTTGTCGGGAAGCGAGGAGATGTGGGGCAGGGGCGGAGTGCCGCGCGGGGACACTACGTGGTGCACGCGTAGGTAGAGACGATAAAAGTGAGGGGGCACTGAGTGGCGAAGCAAACCCCGGCGTGGCGAGGTGGAGGGAACAGACTTTGTGAACAGAAAACGCACGCTGATGGCATCTGCGCAAACAAGCGAAAAATCGCAAAAGAAATCGACGAACGGGGATTTAATCACTTTTGGAGCTCTTGTGTCAATTAATTCGGGTATTAATTTAAACCTCGATTTTGGGTTTAACCACACCATATCAGGGGTCGATCTATGGAGTCGATGACTCAAGAGTGTGGGTTTAAAATTAATTACGCAAATTAATTGATTGGAGCTCTTGTCTACCCTAAAACTTTATAACTTTTTCAATTTTTCAATTCAATTCCGGATGGATGGACTAGTGACCCGATTTTACACCCGATTTTACACCCGATTTTGCCACAAAAACCCCCTATTCACAATTGATTGCACAATCTTAAGTCTTAAGTCCCTTTCTCATATTCCAACAAATAATATTATTATTATTTAATTAATTAATTAAAAAGACTTCCGCGTTCAAGTCGTGTCCGAGTCAGTCAGTCCGTCGCGCGTACGACGCGCACGCCCACCACCTCCTCCTACTACCTCCTCCAACGTTTCTCGTTCCCGCCGAGAGGCGGGGACAACCCCTCTCGTCGCGGGCGCTTCAAGATGCTCGCTCGCGTCGGGGCGTCGCGAGCGACGGAAGCCACGTCGCGCGGAAAAAAAGCTTTCAAAGAAAGCTTTCCCGCGCGCGTGCTCTTCGTCTCGACGCCCGTGACGCGCGGCGCGAACGACGCGGCCGTCGCGTCGTGACGCGAGCGAGACGCGCCCGTCGCGCTCGGCTTCGCGCGTCACGTCCCGTCGCTGCGCGCGCCGCGTCGCGAACGCGCTTCGGAACTTCGTCGCGACGCGTTTCTATCAAAGCGCGTCGCGAAGCGTGCTTCACGCGTTTTGCTTTTTCACGCGTTTTGTTTTTTCACGCGTTTTGTTTTCTCATAGGGTTTGGGTCGTCACGCTTTCGTTCGTTCGTCAAAATTTCAAAAAAAAAAAAAAAAAAAAACGGGACTTTGGGAATTTCGTTCTTGCAACGGACAAACCTTGTCCCAGGTGCGTCGGTTACAAAGGGGGAGACTAAGTCGATGAACCCGTGATCGAAAAAGTCTTGAACTCGCCAACGCGAATCGCGTTTTCGTTGTCTTAAGGTAATGTTCAGGCCCCCCGAAGACAAGTCTAGCTGTTCCGTTTCCTCGCGACTAACGATCGCTTGGCGAATTGGACCGCCTGTATGGGTTGCTGTATGGGTTGCTGATAGCTGGGCGCATGGTCGCGTTCTTCGTCGATCAAATGGTCCTCGGCAGGGGTCGGTGGGGGCAACGGAACGTGTGGGATGAGAGGCTCGGCACTACTAGTGTTAGAAATTTTAATACTATTATGGCTCCATATCCGAGAGCTCACTTATTCGACTGAGGTCTATGGCCCATTTCCATTACCCGCGAGCAGAAATCGATTTTAAAGTTGCCCGATTCTTGGATTTTCTGAAGAATACTAGCTAGGAATGGGAGGAAACGGGTGACGCGACGCGCGAAGGCGACGGGCGTTTTTACGACATCTTTTTCTCTTCTCACACACACCAGCGGAAACGTTTTGTTTCGCGCGACATCGCGAGTTCGCCTGGCGGCCCGGGAGTTCCAAGATATTTTTTGCTACGAACCGTGTACGCCACTCTCTGCCCCGGAGCAGGTGGCTAGCACTGTATTATTTCCTATACGAGCCTTGAACAAGTCGCCCACAGAGCGAGGTAGTGTCTCTGGAGTCCTGATGCATGCAACAAATCGAAAACCAACGTTTTTGAGAACCTGGGCCTTGTTGTCGCAACTCGTAGCTGGGCGGGCACCAGAGTGGTTTATCTTCTTCCTAGTTTGAAAAGCTCCAAACCAAAGTACATCAAAATAAAATAGAGGCTTATTGTTCACAGCGGACGAAAATGATGTGTGTAACTTTGTGACCCGCCCTGTGTAGATAGTCATACAAAACTGGTAATTGAGGGTACTCATTATCCCTTTTGATTATCCCTGATTATCCCTTTATTCATTTCACGAGCTGAAATCACACCCTCAACCTTCAACTTTCTCAACTTGGTATCGGGTGGGTTGAAAAAGTTGAAGGTTGAAGCTCTCATTCTCGTTGGCCAAATGAATAAAACTTTTATTAAACCCAGTGTTTCGGCGTCAGGCCTAACGCTGGAAGGAGCGATCTGATTGGCCGAGAGCATTTGCCAACATACTAGTGAACATTTAGTCCGAGCGTTTTGATTTTTTTCATTTGTGGGGAACCCGCCATACGCAAAAAATGCGATTTGGGCGAAAATGACATCGCTTGGCGCGCTTTTCGCCGAATCTAGCCAATCAAGTGACAGTATTTGGCATCATAAGGGTATGGGCCGAACACTGGGTTTAAATAATAATCGAAAATCATAGCCAATCAAAACGCGACAAAGTGTCTGTATCCGAAAAGTTCCGAATGAACCCTGATTCCTGAGTTTAATTAGTACCCCTGTTCAAAAGCACAAGGATGTAGAACACGTATTTACGAAATATCGTGACTGGGACGCGCACAACTGAGAGATTTTTCGAAATTTTAATGACGTCACGAATATTTGTCACGCCGCCGCGTCGTAGGTTAGATCACAACACCGCGCGCGCCGTCACGCGGCCAGCTTGAAGACTCACTTATTGTTCTTGGTATTCTCAACTCTGCGGCATGAAGATCTACTACACTCGAGCACCGCTCTTTAACTCTTTTTTTCTAATGGCTCTTGTTGGTGTTGCTCAGGTGCACGCCCGTTGCTCAGATGATTCACCTTGCGGAGGTGGCTCGCAGACTCTTTCAGGTGTCACTATAACCGGAACCGAAGACTTCTCGTGTTGCGAAGCGAAAGGTAAAATGTGCAGCGATGCCGCGTGCGAACTCGATAACGCTGCATGGATCAAGCACCCCAGCTGTAAGTTTGACTGTGGCGAAGATCCAAAGACAACTGGAGCGCTATATGCTGATCAATTTGCTTATACCGACGGGGCAGATGGTTGGTGGATTGATCAAACAGCGTCGCCTGGCAAAATGTTTTGTGGTCAGCAAACAGCTCTGGCAAGCTGGGATGACTGCGAAGAAATTGAGGGTTCACATTCCTCGGGGAAGTTTATAAATACAGACACAGACTTGCCTGCTTGGTTTACCTGCCAGTATTTATTTGAGTGCACACCTGCTCCGTCGCCGCCGCCGCCGACTCCGTCACCGCCGCCGCCGACTCCGTCACCGCCGCCGCCTCCACTTCCACAGGCAGCTGTCGACGCAGCTGTTGACGCTCGGACTGATTCAGGATCAACCACGACCCCGCCTGCCGCGGCTACACCAACATCGGATGCCTCGAGCCTCAAAACATATGCATCCTTCCTGGCCGCAGTTAGTATCTCGCTCATCCTTGCTTAATGAGCTTGAAAGACAGAATGGAAGGGGTGAAACGAGCCTGGCAGGGCGCCCTTGTAAAGCTGCTTGTAAATAAAATATCCCCTTAACATAAATGTCCCGTGGTCGCAAAGAGCGAACCCAGGTCTGAGGAAGCTTTCCTTTTGACTTCACACTAACGCAAGCGTTGCGTCGTCGGCTTCGTCGCGTTTTGTATTCGAGCGCCAGCTAGCTAGTTTTGTGGCTCGGTGAGAATGAAATTGTCATAGCATGTCGAGAAATCGTGCGTCGCACGCGCCAACTGCGTCGTCGACTAATCTCTTTTCAAGCCTCGCGATGCTTTCCACGTAGTCCTTCAGCCTGTATGCAGCCGCCATAACATCAGCTTTTGATTGAAGACCTGGATTTGCGTCCGCCAGGCGTTCTACCGTGGTCCGTTCTTCTCTGACCGCATCACAACTGTCGTTATCCTCCAATGGGTCCTTCAGCGCGAGAAACGCGTTCAACGCTTTAGTCACTGCACACGCTGCTCGTTTCTGCGCTTCGTCGCTGACGCACAAAATTCGATCTTGACCCACATATCTTGCCCAACGAATTAAGTTTCGATGATGGAGGAGCTCCTCGAACAAGTCTCTGGGTCGAAAATCGGGAGCCGGGATGCCACAAGTTTTGGACATTTGCTTCTCAATCCAATAGGACTGCTCGGGTGCGACGAATTTCGCATCACTAAGCAACCCATCAACCAGGTACGTACTACGCACCTCATTTCAGATATATGCTTGCTCAAAACTAACGTGATCGTATGCGTATCAAGCAACACACACCGTTTTTCAACACAACAACATTAATCGACGCACTGCAGTTGCTTTCGCACGCTTCTCGGTCGGAACAGACCGTCGTCGCCAAAGCGTTGAAATAACCAACGCGCGCAAGCCGACCGACGCCCTTCAGGACCGTACCAGTTCGACGTAGACGAAACGCCTCCGGGTGCGGGTAGCCGCATGCGCACGTGCGGCCAAACGTTATGCCGCAACTGCACTGGTCCCACCCCCGAAGCCGCGGTCGCGACGGCGTTCATCACCAAGTCGTCGCAGCTCTCGCAGACTCCTCCTCGGTGCACGGCTTTCCGAAGTGCGTCCGGTATCTCCGCCGCTCGACGGTGCACGCGCTCGTGCATCAACATCGTCTTGCCGATGATGATGACTGGTGTATCCAGTGTCGGCGGTCGGCTCATGTAGTTCCCCGTGCCGGGCTCGACGTTTCGGGCGTCCAAGCCGATTATCGAAGTGTTGTGGGCGAGCAACTGGATCATCATGCATCTAAGCAGTCCTTCAGATAGGAGTACGTCGTCATCCACGGTCAGAATGGAATTCGTGTGGGGGTAGTCTTTCGTCAACGCGTATCTGTTCATCATGTCGTTACGGCTGGCGCGGATGAGATGCACATCTGGCGGAACCGGAGGCGGGTCTATCTCGAGGTTGTTCCAGATGAACACGACTCTTTCTACCGTGTTTCTCATGGCGGTGTAAGCCTCGAAGAGCTGCAGGTAGTTATGACTTCGAGCGGGTTTGTATCCCATCAAAACCACTGTGATTTTATCTTCCTTTCGAAAACTTGATTTATCAGAAAGAGGGTTGACAAACTCGCAGTCTCGCTGTGCCGAACAAGACGCGCGCGTGACGCGCGGAAACAGAGTGATGCCACCTAAAGGATCTTGAAGCGAAAACGAACTGTTCACGGTTATCGTCTGGTGAGTCAGACAAAGCCGCAGCGCCGCTGCGGAGACCATGACGAGAAGGATCGCTTCACATCGTTGATGTTTGCGCATCAGGCATGGGTGCCTATCGTTTCTGCCACGACGGGCCCCCCGAACGGATGTCCATTTTTTTGTTTTTGCGAAAGCCCGACAACATATCTTCGTAATATTTATTTCTCGTGAAAAATCCCCTGCCTGCTGGCTGGGGATCAAAAAAACACAAATCTACGTTTGC
>JACLAB010005949.1_pt1 | contig 26803 bp, 23 predicted proteins | sample 8027921 | NCBI WGS metagenome assembly JACLAB01 (sample SAMN15725117, study PRJNA655200) | protist metagenome | isolation source: fluorescence activated cell sorting (FACS) single amplified genomes of... | place: USA: West Boothbay Harbor, Gulf of Maine | collected 2000-07-19 | reverse complement strand
CGGTTCCGTTAGTCATCGGGCAGTTTTTGGAGATGGTGGATGAGAATTCGGGAATCGTCTCGTCGACGACGGGGAGTAATTACTACGTGAGGATTTTGAGCACTTTGAACAGAGAGTTATTGAAACCTTCGTCGTCGGTGGCTTTGCACAGACACTCGAACGCGTTGGTGGCGATTTTACCGCCCGAGGCGGATTCGAGCATCTCGTTGATGAGCGACGCGGAGAGACCGGACGTGACGTACGCGGATATCGGCGGCGCGGACGTGCAAAAGCAAGAGATGAGAGAGGCGGTGGAGCTGCCGTTGACGCACTTTGATTTGTATCGACAGATTGGTATCGACCCACCGAGAGGGGTTTTGATGTACGGACCGCCGGGAACCGGAAAGACGATGTTGGCCAAAGCCGTGGCGCATCACACGTCGGCGGCGTTTATACGAGTGGTTGGGTCGGAGTTTGTGCAAAAATATTTAGGAGAAGGCCCAAGAATGGTGAGAGACGTGTTTCGATTGGCAAAGGAGAACGCGCCGTGCATCGTGTTCATCGACGAGGTTGATTCGATCGCGACGGCGAGATTTGACGCGCACACTGGGGCGGACAGAGAAGTCCAAAGAATTTTGATGGAATTGCTGAACCAAATGGATGGTTTCGACCAAACGGTAAACGTAAAGGTGATTATGGCGACGAATAGAGCGGACACGCTGGATCCGGCGTTGTTGCGACCGGGAAGATTGGATAGAAAAATTGAGTTCCCGAACCCTGACCGAAGGCAAAAGCGATTAGTGTTTCAAGTGTGCACGGCGAAGATGAACTTGAGCGACGAGGTGGACTTAGAGGATTACGTTTCTAGACCGGATAAGATTTCAGCGGCGGATATTCGAAGCATTTGCCAAGAAGCCGGTTTGCAAGCGGTGAGGAAGAACAGATACGTCGTCATGCCGAAAGATTTCGAAAAGGCGTATAAAGTCTCCGTGAGAAAGCCGGGCGATGATTTCGAGTTTTACAAGTAAAGCGAACGAACGAACGTTTGGCCGGCGCTCCGCGAGTGAAATACGACGTCTTAGATATAGATATGTAGAAGAAAAATGAGTATTGAAAACCAGTTGTATTCGCACGTTCGTTTTTGTGTTTTCCATTCACTCTCGCTGCTCCGCTTTCTCTTTCTCTCTCTCTTTTTGTTTTTGGCACATCCTTTTCTCTCGCCGTCTACCACCCTCTCTCTCTCCTTTTCTCTTCTCGTACCTTTTTTCTCACCCTCTTATAAACACCCTCTTACACCCTCTTCACCCTCTTACACCCTCTTTATGTTGTTACACACCCTCTGATTTGTTGTTGTTGTTGTTGTTGTTGTTGTTGTTAAACGGACGTAGCGAAAAGCAATAATTATTTCTTGCACTTGAAGCACGCGCCTCGGGAAGCAAAGTTGTGCGCGCCACATCCGTCGCACAACCAATCGCCGCTTCGCATGGGGAAACCTCCGCGACCGTCGTCGTCGTCGTCGTCTCTTTGTTCTCTCGAAGAAGGCGGTCCTTCCGAAAAACCGCTCTTCCTCGTTTTGCACTTGAAACAGGCGCCTCTCGAGGCAAAGTTATGCGCGCGACATCCCGCGCACAACCAATCTCCCGGTCGCAACGCCGCCTCGACGCCGCCGTTGTGCGAATAGCCATTCGCTTTATCGTCGTCGTCGTAATCGTCCACCTGATTAGCACCCGCTGTGGATGGGTTACCCAACGGCGGTGGCGGCACAAACTCTCTTTCCATGCCGCCGCCAGAAGAACCCGTCGGACTGGAAGCTTGCGGCGGTGGTTGCATCACCGGCGTGACGTTCTTCTTGATTTCTTTGCACTTGAAACACGCGTTTCGAGAGGCAAAGTTATGCGCGTTGCAGTTTTCACAGTACCAATCTCCCGGGCGCGTACTGTGCGCGATGGACGACGGGTCGGTGTTCGGCGCGTAACCGGCTCTCAAGTTGGACGGCGGCGGTGGACCTTTCGGCACTTGCGGTTGCGGAATGGCGCCTCCTGGCGGACCGCGCGACGCGGCGGCTTTCGCCGGCGCCGCGCTTTCCGGAACAACCGCCGCGGTGGACTTCGCGATGGATGCCCAACTCGTCGGTCGTGGCGCGGACGGCGGCGCTGGCGCTCCTCCAGGAGCAGACAAACCTCCTCCCGGCGGCGATGGACCTCCCGGCGGTCTTTGTGGTTGCTGCTGTTGTTGTTGGCCTATCAAAGATGATCCCAAGCCGCTGGTGAAACCCGGCACGCCGACCGGTCTCGGACCAAGCGGCGGAGCGGGACCTCCTCCCGTCGATCCCACCCCACCAGTTCCTGCTACAACTGCCGCCGCAGACGTCGCTGCGACAGATCCACTACCTCCCATACCCCCCATCATGTTACCACCACCTAAAGCTGACGAAGCCGATGAAGACAAGGCCCCGCCGGCGGAATACGAGCCCGGCGCCCCGCCGGTTTGTTGCTGTTGTCCGCCACCGCTACCCCCACCAACCGGCGACGTCGAAAATACGCTGCCTCCGAACGCGCCTCCGCCGGCACCCCATGCGCTGCCCCCAAAGCCTAAACCTAATCCACCAGCCCCGCCGCTCCCAACTGATGCCAAAATACTGGACGCCGCGTCGTAATCCGTAGCAAAATTCGTGTTTCTTTGCGGCATCGCGTCGCCGTGTAACCCGCCGAGGCCGCCGCTTCCAAAACCTCCAAACCCATCTCCAAGCCCCCCTACGGCGGCTACCGTTGTTGTTTCACCCACCAGTCTCGACGCGCTCGCTAACGATCCCATCAACGGCATCCTCGGATTCGGAAACGGCCTCGCTTCGTCGCTCAACTGAATGCACGTCCCTCGGAACCTGGGCAACAAATCTAACTGACTCTCCAAACTTCGATCGAGCCATCTTTCAAACCCTTCCACGTCCTGCCCGGCGTACCTTCCGAGCGTCAAATTTATCGCCTCCGGACTTTGCTCCGCGTAATACCTATCGCACCCCGGCAGTAACCCCAACAAAGCTCTCGACAGCCTCAAACTCTCCGGACACTCCACCGAGACCAACACCGCGCCTTGCTGCGTCACTTTACACTTGGGCAAAAGCCTCCCGGTCACTTGCGGGAACTGCGTCGACGCGTGCCTCACCTGCGATGAAATCGAATTCGCGGATTGATTGCACTTGGACAATCCGGAGAGTAAAATCAAATGCGGAGGTGCCGCGTTCATCCCTTTATTTTCAATCAATCAATCATAAAAGAAAGGAGAAATTGTTTTGTTGTCAGCATGAAAAGCAGTACTAATGCGAGTAAAGAGAAGACGATTTTGGACGCATATATATAAACACACAGTATGCGTATTCTCCTTTTCCTCCTCGACTTGTTCTTCTCTCGTTCTCGTTGTTTCAAAGACGAAGAAATGAACAGATTCTCAAAGAGAGGAGATCCAATTGAAAACCGACGGACTCCCGACGCTTCGAAACGAAGCATTCAAAGAAGAAGAAGAAGAACTTCATCATCGAGAAGAATACGAAAGCCTTCTTTCACGGAGAGACAAAAACGCAAACACGCGCGCAGCGCACGAGTAAAAGAGGTTCACTCAACTTCAAAAGTACACGCGTATACGCGAGAGAGAGAGAAAGAGAAAGAAATGAATCAAACGATGATTGTTAAAAAAACGACGACGACATCACACGCGCACCCGCTCTCGCATCTTTCTGCGCGACGAACAACCCTTCAAACGGGCTGTTCCTGTGCCACTGGAGGACGTTGGCGAGGTTTTCGATCGCTTCTTCGGCGGCTTCGTCGAACCGTAAGCGGCAGTACGCGTGCGGGTTGATCGATTGTTCCATGTGGTAGAGTCTAATCTTTCCTTCCGCTCTCTCTCTCTCTGCCTGTCTCGCGTCTCTCTTTTTTTTTTCTGTCGTTCGCGTCTCGCGTTTTCTGTCGTTTTTTTTTGAGTCAAGAGTGTCAAGCGTTTGTCAGATCAGAAATGACATTTGGGGGAGTTGTATCTCTTCAATTTTGTGCTTTGTAATAAGCGGATGATGTTTTTTGAATCGATCGAAAGTAGACTTTCATCCGTAATAAGCATCGAAAGCTTCGGAAAGTGTTTCATTATTCCAAGCGCGAGAGAGGCTCGTTTTGTTCCGTATGTGGAGCTTTTTAAAGCGTGTAAAAAGTGTTTTTTTGTACGTGTGTCGTGTTGTCCCAAAACAGAGCCGTGTTTTCTGTTTTTTTTCCTCCTCTTTTTTTTTTTTGGTTCCTGGGGGAGGACAGACAAAAACACAAATTCAGAGTCAGATGTAATATACATTAAACGCGCATAAAAACGGAGGATACAAACGCAAAAACTTTTTACGAGAGAGAGGAGATGAACGCGTCTTCTTCTGTCGTTCTTTCTTCTTTCTCTTTTTTCTCTGTTTCTGTTTCTTTTTGAAACGACGAGGATGATGGTGATGCAAAACGAGGACAACTTTGAACGGAGAAAAAGCGCGACGGTTTCGAGTTTGGTGATGACGAGCGGTGATGATGATGACGATAAAAGCCGAGCAGGGCGGGTGGACGAACGCGTGCGAGATTTCGTCGAGCGCGTGAACGCGTGCGAGAACATATTCACGACGAGTTCGTGCTCCGGCCGAGTTTCAATCTTCGCGGAGAGGACGGAGGAAGATTGCAAAGAGAAGAGGAAAGGCGGCGAGTGGGTGTTCGTTTCGCACGAGTTAGTCAAAGAAGAAGAAGAGGAGGAAAGAAGTTTGATGGTGGAGAAGATGAAAGAAAGTTTAAGAAAGTCATCATCAACGTTGACGCTGCGGTTTGAACCGTTCATATTAGCGGTGGAGACGAAAGACGAGCACACGGCGCGGATGTTTGTGAAGTGCGCGAGAGACGCCGGGTATCGCGAGAGCGGCGTCGTGTCGACGGTCGATGAAAGTAAAAGAGCGAGCGGGAGTGGGAGGATCACGGCGAGCGCGCGGTGCTCGATTCGAATGGAAGCGCTGGTGGCGAAAGATGGGGAAATGCTTTTGAGCGACGAGGGATTGCGCATTCTTGTTGAGGAATGTAACAAGAAAATGAAGGCGAATTGGGAACGCGCGGATCGGTTTTATGCTCTGTTTACGGAGAGGTTTTGCGGTGAAAAGAAGACGGATGATGCTCTCATCATCAACAGCAAAAACAACAACAACAACAACGGTGGTGATACTAGTAACAACAGTCATAGCGGGAGAACAGAAAAAGCGAAACGGTGCTGGTTCCTGGTGGACTCGTTGTGCGCAAAGACGTGTAAAGACGCGTTGAAGCGAAACGGGTGGCTCGATCAAAGTCGAAAATCGGCATCCGCATCAATTGAAGAGGCTCAGAGGAGACATTTAGTCGTCGATAATCCAGTTGTACATGAGGAGATAGACGGCGATGTTGAAGGTAAAGAAAATACCGGTGAGGATGGGAAAGAAGTCAAGAAACCGAAGGCGCTACCGCCGAAGAAGAGTTTCGTGAAACTACCGGTGATTGAGACGAACGCGTTTGTTACGCTCATGGATAAGAACGCGACTGCGGTCGAACCGTCCTCGGCGCCGATCCATTCCGCCATATCGTTGAATTTGGCCACATTTATCGTCGAGGACGTAGACGCGCCCGGGAATGAGAATGGTAGCAGGAGTAATAGTGGTAGTGGTAGTAGTAGTAGTAGTAGTAGTAAAACTCTTCCTCCAGCCGCACTTCTCGCGTCGAGAATTGCAACCACGTTGAGGAATCAAAAGGATAAAGGAATCACGTGCACCGAAAAGTTCATAGAGACTGTCGTAAGCGCGGACGTGCCGAAAAAATGGGAGAAACTTGGCGACAATCTCGTGCTTCTCCCGAAATCTGCCTTCGCGAAGTACCGAGAAGTCTGGGATTTTTTTCCACCGTGGGAACACGTCGCGGAGTGCTTGAAAGTTCAACGCATTTTTAGACAAGACACCGTGAGCAAAGGCCCCAAACGCGAATCGCGCGCGGTTTCGGTTCACGGAAACGACAGCGGATGGGTCGAACACAAAGAACTCGGGGTGACGTACGGATTTGATTGTTCGAAAGTTATGTTCTCTTCCGGTAACGGCACGGAAAAGAAACGCATGGGTTTCGATGTTCGCGCGCGAAACGAAGTTATCGTAGATTTATACGCCGGTATTGGATATTACTCCTTGCAACTGCTGAAAAACGGAAACGCAAAGAAAGTATACGCGTGCGAATGGAACCCAAACTCGTGCGAGTATTTGCGATGGAATATAAAGAAGAACAACATCGAGGCGAACAGATGTGATGTGTTAGAAGGCGATAACAGAGAAGTAGCTCCGAAGAATGTTGCCGATCGAGTGTTGCTCGGATTATTACCCACATCTTGCGAAGCGTGGTCCGTCGCCGTGGGCTGTTTGAAAGCGGAGAAAGGCGGCGTGTGCCACGTTCACGAGTGCGTCGACGAAGGCGACTTTGAGAAAAAAGGCGATGAAATTCTCGCCGCGATGCGAGAGGTGAAACCAAATTGGACCGCTCGAATTGAAAAAGTTGAAAAAGTGAAGAAATACGCGCCAAGAGTTTGGCACTTAGTCTACGATATCGTTTTACGACCACCGATGAAAAGGAATGTGGGGGAAACGTCCTCCTCGCGCAAAAAGTTGATGGAGAGTGAAGGCACAGGCAAGACGAAAAAGTCACACTTCGCGAAAGTATTGCGCAAGCACCGCCCAACATTGGAGGAGGTTCGAGCGATTAAACGGAGTCGCGAACCAGTCGTTTTTACGGGAATCGACATTGGAAGTTGCGCGCAAACGTGGACGCCGCAATATTTGCTCGAGAAATCACCCACGCTTGCGAATGCGAAAGTTTCCGCGCACGTCTCTTCGAGCGCAAACTTTGATTTCGCGAGAAAGAATTTCAAATACGAAACGCTCGTCGGTAGAGATTTCTTACAGAAAGTAGTAAGGTCCGCTTCGTCGTTGTCGTCGAAAGCAGAATTTCTCTATCTCCGAAGTTTAGGCGCCGATCCAAGGAAGTTTGAACCGGCGATGGCACTCCAGCAATTTCCGGAATTGGTAGGAGACGTTCGGCTACCGTCTGACTTATGGGATAATAAAGAGAACGCATTACATTCGGTCGTTTTGAGAGTTTCCAGCCCAAGCGTGAAGATTTGGTTGCATTACGATGCCATGGATAACGTTTTAATCCAACTCAACGGAACGAAACGCGTTGTTTTGTTCCCACCGAAACATTCCGGCGATTTGTATTTGAAGGACAGTTCGAGCATGGTGAGCGATATCGACGATTCTAAAACCAACGATGCAGAGTACCCTCGATTTCGACACGCGTTAGAAAACGCCCAAGAAATTATTCTTCAACCGGGTGATTGTTTGTTCATTCCAGCGCTGTGGGCACATAGATGTGAATCGGGATCAGCCGCTCCATCGGTTGCGCTCAACGCGTTCTTTCGCGACTTGGAGAAAAATGCCTACCCGGCGAAAGATGCGTACGCAAACGCGGATCCTATCGTAGCGAAAGAGGTGCTCGCCAACATCGAAGAAAGTATTGAAAAACTGAAGGCGTTACCGAACCAACACGGTGAATTTTACGCCAGCGTTGCGAGCGCCAATTTGGCTCGCGCGTTCGGCGTGGATCCCGTGCCAACTACAGTCGTCGACGACGAGAGGAGGGGGAAGAAAGACAACAATCGAGCGAGTGTACTATTGAAAGCGTTTTGTGGCGCTGTCGTCGTAGCGGTCACAAAAGCAATCGCAAAGAAAAAGATTGCGTAATACGAGATGGAAAAAGAATGACGCTTTATCTAAATCTAAATCTACTACGCACTACTCTTCTTCATCTCCTCTAAACAGAACCGCATCAATCTTGGCGTCGTCTCTGGTATCCCCCCTAAAATCTCAAACTCGCTCAACATTCCTTTCTTTCTATACCAGTCCTCTACCGGCAAACTTTGCCTCTTGAACGCTTCCAATCGGGCTCGCACCGTCTCCTCCTTATCGTCGTCTCTCATGGTCATCTTCCCCACGCATTTTTCCGGCGGCGACAACGGCGGCATGATTATCCTCACCCCATCTTTCGTCGTGTAATCGATATCGGCCACGTTATACCCTTTCCCGCACTCCCCGCATTTCCTCCTCGCGCACGCCTTCTCGACCAAAATCGCCTCCTCCAGCGTAAAGTTCAAAACGACGTCCACTGGAACCGTTTCCGATAATCTCTCCGCTTGCGCTATAGTTCTCGGAAACCCATCCAGTAAAAACCCGCGTTCGCTCGCTTTCGTTTTTGGCATCGTTATCTTCTTAATCACCGCATCGACCACCATTTCGTCCGGTAACAGTTGGCCCGAGTTGACGATGTTTTGCATTTTTTTCCCTAAATCCGTTTTCCTCCCGATTTCCTCTCGCACTAAATCCCCCGCGGAAACGTGCTCGATGTCCATAGTTTTGGAGAGAATTTTCGCGTACGTGCCTTTGCCAACACCCGGCATGCCCAAAACGATCCAGTTTATTGCTTTTCCTTTTGAGTGAGGAGACGACGAACCCCCTCTGATGCGTGCATCGCAGGTGGATTTTAGCTCTGTTTCGATGACATTTTCTTTCCCATCATCAGCCGCCGTTTGGACGAGGAATCGTTTTTGTTGTCCTCGTCGACGCGTAAAAACGATGGACGATGGAGGCAACGCACCACGAGTACTACCACCACCACTACTAAAACTATTCTGAAAGAGAAGACGCTTCAACAACGGCAAAACGAGTGAGTCTCGTCTCATGTTTTTCTTTTTCTCAAAGCGATGGTTTTATGGAGATTTTATGATGGAGACGATGGAAACGTTTCGCAACCCGTGCCAGGCGAGCTTTTCGGTGTGCACTTCCTCGCAGACTAAACCTTTCTTTTCGCACGTTTCCAGAAAATGCACGTAATTCGGGTCCAGACCGATGGATGGACCAAACCCGCGACCGTTTAAAAGCGAGGCAAACGTTCGATGTTGGTGCGCGAGAAGGACGCGAGGAGGAGGAAGAGGAGAGGAGGAAGAAGAGTCTTTCGCGCGCTCGTTGCCTCTTCGTTTCGCCTCCTCATTCTTACCGCGTTCTCTTCCTCTGGCTGCTAATTCAAGTAACTCTGCGATGCTCTCGCACAAATCTTCGTGCGCTTTTCTCTCGTACGTGCAATCCGAACCCAGAATGAGATCCGGCGGAAACCTCTTCACGCGCTCTCGCAACGACGAACACATCGTCCCTCTCCCCCATTCGTATTTACACGCTAAAACATCGTAGATGCCATTTTGCCGCGCGTTCTCCTCGCACAAACGTAAAAGAGCCTCCGTGCCGCCATCCGTCAGCGTTAAACTGCTCGTTTTCGTTTCTTTCGCCTCGTAATACTTTGCCGCGAAAATGCCTGCGTATCCCGTTCCACATCCGAGTTCTAAAACGTTCCTCGTATTGGTGTTGTAAAACGCCTCTTCCTCCTCCTCTTCCTCTTCTTGTTTGAGAAGATACTCGGCTAAAACTTTGGACGAGAGCCAGATTTTTCCACCGGTACCGTACCCAGCTGACCATCCGGGGGAATCGATGCGTATTTCATTCGATGATGATGATGAAGATGATAAACCGTTAGGGGTGTTGGTGCTGTTCCCGAGAGGATAACGAGGGGATTTCCATCGAGGATGATTATTACGAAAGGAGGAGGAGGAAAAGGGAAAGGAGGCAAAAGAGGAGCGCAGCATCCACGTATGCAATACTCTCTCGCGTGCCCGGCGGCGCGTTCAAACCGCCAACAAACTTTGGGGAAATCTTCACAAAAAGTAGAGAGAAAAGGCAGAGGAGAGTTTGCAGAGAGAGGAGGAAGAAGATGTTACCGACGACGACGAACACCGCTCGATATTCATCATCATCTTCTTTGAGGGGACGCCGTGATGATGATGCTGAAGATGATCATCGTAATCATCATCGCGGGGTTCTTCGGGGATCGACAAAAGCAGCGGCGAAAGACTCCTCCTTCTCGTCCAAATGGGAAGCGAAAATCGTCCGGTTTCTCCTCCTGTGGACGTTGGTTTTACTCCTCTCCAACCTCTCCTTCCCTTTCTCTTCTTTTAAGACGACGCAGACGACGATTCAGACGACGAGAACGAGACAAAGGAGCGATGCGAATGGTAATAAGACAACATCTGTGTCTCCGGAAGAAGGGAAATTTCTCGACCAAATCTCTTCGTTGTTACTCGAACGAGTGCCGATATCGCTGTCGAAACGAAGATTGCGATCGAGTTTAGAGTTCACCTGTGGAGGGTCGCACGTGGTGAAGATGCACGAGTATCGAGAGATGAAAAAGCAAAGCGGAGTGGGGTTGTTGAACGCGTTAGGGAACGAGGATTGGTTTACAGAGGGGTTGGATTTGGAAGACGCGAACGAGGACGTCGCGGATGACGGAGGAACGGAGACGAAGTCGTCGTCTTCATGGGAGGAGAGTGATGACGGCGATGATGCGCTCGGTAGTAGTAGGAGTAGTGGGAGTAGCAGTAGTAGGAGTAGCGTGCAAAAAAGGAAGAAGAAAAGGTATAAATCGTGCGCGGTGGTTGGTAACTCGGGTTCCTTGCTCGAGACGCAGTTTGGTTTTGATATCGATAAGAACGAAGCGGTGATACGGTTCAACGCGGCGGTCACGCAAGGGTACGAGCAGTTTGTCGGTCAAAAGACCACGGTGCGTTTGCTCAACGCGGTCGATTATAAAGGTCCAGAAGGTACGGAAGGCGAATTGAGACTGACGACGGCGAGAGGAAGCGACGTGAAAACGTGGGTGAAAAAGCTCGAGCAAAAACCGGAAGATATTCGGAACAGAAGTTTCGTGTTGGATCCGGAGATGCTGTGCCACGCTTGGGCATGGATCGGTAAGCACGGGGAGAAACCTTCCAGCGGTTTAGTCGGGGTCGTTTTGGCGTTGAAAATGTGCGAGAAAGTAGAAATGTTTGGGTTTCAGAGCAAGAATTATTTCGGGAAGTTTTCGAGGCCGCATTATTACGACTGGGAGCGACCGCAGAAAGGAAGGGAGAAGGTGCACCCGTTCCAAAGAGAGGTGGATTTGTACCAAAACTTAGAAAAGTTCGGGTATTTGACGACGTACACGTAATAGTTTTTTATGACATAAAGTAATAGGTATGTATCATATTCTACGGTATCATACAGCGGTTCGCACGGAGCTAATAATATTATTGACTATCTAGTGCACGTTGTTGCGTCCTATTTTCTTCTCGTCCTCTCTCTAGTTTCGAGAAGAGTTCACCGCCGCTTTCGCGGCGAACGACTTGGAATCGGAGAGGTACCTACTTCTAATTTTACTCGACTTGTTATTATTGCTGCCACCTTTATTGCTCCCATCGTTTGCTCCTTCTTGCTCGTCTGCTCCGTTACACGTTTGAAAACTCAAGAATGCATTCCAACCGACGCCAATCATGTTCAAATACAATAATCTTCTGTGTAGCGGCACGTACGCAAAGTTCACGACGTTCGCCACCGGCCAAATCGCCGAGCCGTAAATCAACAAATCCGGCAGCCTCGATTCCATCCTTTCCATGTTCTCTCTGAAATTAAGTCCTTCTAGCACGCCCAAATATCCCAGAAACATAGCCGTGTAAGCAGGGAATAACGTCACGTGTCCGAGCGCCACTTTCGGCAACGCGTGGTTCTGCCAATTCCCAAATAATCGCTTGACTCTACAAAACTGCACTCGGTGAAGCCACGGCAACGCGTAGTGAAACATCGGACCGTGCAACGTCAAACCAACCGTATAGAATCGTAAAGTTCGCTCGTAATCTAATTCCTTTATCATCGCCTGCATGTTATAATATTTCGTGTTGTTGTGGTTTTCCTCTCTTTTCCCGGTAGTAGTATTATTGTTACCATCGCTCGAAGATGATGAAGAAGAAGTAGAGGCCTCTTCGGCGGCATTCACACCACCGCTCGATGGATTGATGATTTGACACAACACGTCTCCGCACGCCATGACGCACCCAGACGTCAACGCGCTCTGCAGTATACTTCTCGTCATGCTGACTGGTCTCTGTATCCAATCCGGAAAACGATTGATTAAAACTCCTCTTTTCCCGGGATAATAATGCGTGTTGTCTAAAACGCGCGCACAAAAACGCTCTCTCTCCCAAAAACGTCTCTCGTTTCTCTCTCTCTGACGCTCTCTTTCTCTTCTCTGTCTTAAAAACCTCGACGAGCCTCGCAGGCTTTTCAAACGTAACGAATGATATATGTGACGAGGAAAAGATACGGAACCCACAAAAACAACATCAGTTTAGGGTTTATGCCTTTCTCGAATTTCCTTGAGAATTAAAACGCACTTTTCTCTCACTTCTCTCACTTCTCGATGTCGTCGTCTCTGTCGTTTTTATCCTCCTCGTTCGCCGCGACGAGAGCGCGTTCCTCGAAACGAGCGTCGTCGTCGTCCTCGTTTTTCTCTTCTTCTTCTTCTTTTTCCTCCTTTTCCTGTTATTATTCCGCAACAACAACATCATCGTTTTTGGGAAAAATCGAACGAGGAAAACGACGGCTGAAACAACGAGGACGAAGAACGGACGCGATGAATAATAACGAGAACGAGAACAAAAGAGAGGACTCAGAGTACGAGGAAGAGATTAACAAACTTTCCATCGGTGATATCGACGCGATTTTCTCCTCCGCGGCGGCGAAAGAAAACTCCGAGGACATCGAGGACGTCCTCAAGAGAGAGTTGCGCTTGAGAGCGAAAATAGACGAAGCGGAAAAGAAACTCGAAGAAGGTCGAGAAAAATTAAACGAGATGGCAACGAAGAAGAAAGAAGAGCTCGATCGGGAGATGAATTTGATGCAAGATAAGAACTCGCTGGAGTTTGGATTAATCGCGAGCGATTTAGACGCGGAGTTGAAGAAGATGGCCGAGGAGAGCGAGATCGCGAAGAAGAGAAACGAAGCGCTGAAGGAAGAGTTGAGACAGATGGCGGAGGAGTTGGCGAGAGGGACGAGCCGAGCGTCGAGGAGAGAGAAAGGGGTGAACGCCATCGACGTGGATAGGAAGAAAGAGAAACAGGTGAATCCGTTGACGAGGAAGTTAGCGGACGAGGAAGCGATGAACACGGACGAGAAGATGAAGAAGACGTTGGCGGAGACGCAACGAGGCGCGACGTTTTTTTTGCTAAAGCTGTTGTTGGGGATCGTCGTGATTTTTGAACTGGCGAGAGGTGAGTTTGCGGTCAGTTCTGCGCTGGCTGCCGCGCTCGCGCTGGTCTTTTATCAGAGCGAAGCGGAGAAGGCGAACGAAGGACCCTCGGAATAAAGAGAGAGTTTTGCGGGGAGATGTATATTATTTTATTTAAATCGCTTGTTTTCTTATATTTTACAAATGCTACTTTTATTGAATGCTAAAGTTAACCGACTGAAACCGATTCATCGCCTGCAACGCTGGATTAAATTGCATGGCGATGACTTCCTCTTCGTTTCTCCGAAACCCAATTCTTTTGTACATATTTTCAGCCTCGGCGACCGCGCAGAGATTCACAACCATCCCGGGAGCGGTTTCTTTCGCCTTTGCAATCATCCTCTCGACGATAGCGGTCCCAATCCCTTTCCCTTGGTACGGAGGTGCGACAACTAAATCCCAAACCGTCCCCACAAACGCGGCGTCGCTGGTCATTCTCGCGAAACCAATAACCTCTCTCCTCGTTTCCACGCTCGTCGACTCCACCGAGTTATTGTTTACATCCAACGCTCGCGTCTCGTATTCCACGTCCACCTCCGCGAAGCAACACAGATAACTCTTCTCCAACGCCAAGTACAGCTTATCGTTCGGTCGTCGACTGAAATTCACCGAGACGAATATATCGTTCAGAGCGTCTAAATCGCACTCCAAATCTTGTTGTTTTCCTTTCTCGACCAAGCGATAGGTAATCCCGAGAGACTCGTGTAAAAAATCTCTGCTCTTTCCTTCTTCGTTGTCTTCTTTGTCTTCTTCGACGTTTTTCTTCACCGTCGTTACCAAATCTTCCATTCTCTTTGTTTGCGCGTACAATCGCGCGTCTCTCGCTCCAATCACCCCGTCTTGCAATTCCACGTTCACATCGTCGTCAACTATCGCGTTGTTGTTTTTCGCATTCGTGTTCCTCTTTTTCCTCCTCCTCCGTTTCTTCCAAGAGGAGGAGGAGGAAATCTTCTTCTCCTCTCGCAAAATTCTCTCGTGAATGTGCGTCGGATTCGTCCTCGCTTCGTGATTTTTTCCCAACGAAAACAAATTCACCTTGAAAGAAGAGGACGAAGAAGACAAAGAAGAAGACAAAGAAGAAGTGGTGGAACAAAACATCTCTCTCTCTTCTCTCTCTCTCTCTTGACTCTCCACCTCTCTCTTTCGCGCTTCTCCCTCGACGACACCAAGAACAACACAACAGAGACGAAAGAATTAATTAAGTTTTTTTTGTTCCTTTTTTCTCTCTTCCTGTTCTCGTCGACACAACATTTTTATTTAGGGTATTAAACCCTACCTTGCGTCTGGCCCTGGTTTCCTTCGTTTCTTTTGCCCCAAAACACGTAAAGAGAGAGACAGAGAGAGAGAGATTAGAGAGGTTTAGCAGAGAACAAAGAGAGAAGAAGATGTCCTCCTTTTTGTTAAAAGTCTTCGCCGGTCCACTCTCCGCCATGTCCAATTACTACCGACGAACCGTCGGGTACGAACTCTCCAAGTACGGTTTACGCTACGACGATTTGCTCGACGAGACGCAAAATTTAGACGTCCAAGAGGCGTTAGATCGCCTGCCGAAAGAGGAACGAGAGATGCGAACGCAACGGTTAAAACGAGCCATGGATTTAAGCATGAAACATATTTACTTGGATAAAGAGACGATGGAGAAACAAACGCCGTTCGACCACTACTTGTCGCCGGTTTTGGCGGAAGTGGAGGCGGAGAAAAGCGAGAAAGTTGCGCTGGGATCGGACGTGTCGTACAACAGACAGATACCGTGATGGGAGAGATAAAAAAGCAAACGACGACGATATGCGAGAGGACTTCTTTTCATCTCATCGTTATTATAAAACAGTTTAAATACCAACACTCCTACTTCTACTACTACTACTACTACTACTATTACTGCGATGATGACGGTGCTCATACATACATTTATTTAATCTTCCGCGACGAAGGCTTTTTGCTCGTAGTACGCCTTCTCGCTCGCCATTTTCCGTTTTTGTCTCTCTTCGAACAGCGCTCTGTTTGCTTGCACTCTTTTCGCGATGGTGAGTTTCTTCCTCGAGAAGACTCTTTCTTTCACCGAGAGGATTTGGACGCCGTTCTTTTCGCAGACGTTTCGATCGCGCTCGGTGACGGCGTCGTCGTTTTCAAAGACGACCGCGGTCACGTTGAATGTTTTACAAATGTCATCCGTGAGTCGTGCCGGCGCGCCAACGACGACATCGTCGCAGTGTCTGCACGCGATGGCAGACATGGCGCGTTCGGATTGGTTGAGCATCGGCGGCGGTTGGTTCGTTTTGTCGCGCGTTAAATACTCGTCCGCGATAACCGCGCAGACGACTTTATCCGCTACGAACGAGCACTCTTCCAGGAGTTCCACGTGACCGGCGTTGAACACGTCGAACGCACCGACGACGTAACAACACGTCGTTTCTTCGTTTCTCTCGTTCTTCCTTTGCTTCTTATCTGTCTTCCTTTTCTCGGTCTCCTCGTGCATCTTGGACGTTTTACTGTACGAAACTTTCGCCGCGAACTGCGCTATCCTCGACGCCGTCGTACAAAATCTCGCCTCGTGTCTCTCGTTTTTCTCGCTCCTTTTACCTCCACTGCTCTCATCACCCGCGCTTTTACTCGTCGTGTTCTCGCTCGCATCCGCGTACTCCAACAACCTGGCCACCAAATCCGTCGTCGACACCCCTTCCGTCCTCTTGATCTCGCGATATTTCCCCAACGCTTTCGGTATCGCGTACGCGTCCGTCCCGTCCGGCAAATAACACGGGTCGTCCCCGTGCACGATGCAATCGATCCCATACTTCTCCGAAAGTAACTCCTCCACAAACTCCTTCGTCAACTCGTACGGCACGTTCGCGATTATATCGTCCACCCACTTCACCGCTCGCACGCACTTCACCCTTTCCTGCTCCGGTAACACCGGTGGGCCTTTGCACCGCAAAATCTCCTCGTCCGAAACCAGACCGACGATTAATTCAACCTCTGCTTCTCCTCCCTCCGCATCTCCGCCTTCTTTTCCTCCTCCCGTTGATCGGAAAGAGGCAATCGCTCGTGCCTGTCGCAGCGCGTTCGCGTGGCCGAAATGCATCAAGTCGAAACATCCATCCACGTACACTCTGAACACTTTTCTCCCCGTCTTCTTTACTGATGTCTTCTTCTTCTCAGCGCGGATCCGAAGCGCGACAAAAGCACCGACGAGCAAAAACGAGGACGATATAGATGTGATCATGTTCTTCTGTGCGCTCTCGATTTTGTCTTATTCGTATCGCGTGAAAGAGTTTACGTATAAAATATGCGCGCGTTTAACGTGCGCTTTACAGTGGAGAGAAGTGGCTTCACTCTTCACGCGTGGGGGAAAACTCTCGCACGCTTTGATGCATACTGATGAAACGATGATGAAGAATGCGACAAAGAAGAAGGGACGAGAGGAAGACGAACTCGCGTTCAGAGGAACCGTCGAGCCGTTTTACTCGTCGGCGCATCCGGTGACCCCTGCGGTACTCTATCGTCTCGTTGTTGTCTTCGTTTCGTTTCGTCACCCACTGCTTTGCGCGTTCAGATATACCATTTTTGTGCGATGCGCGCGACGCTCTCTCTCTGACGCTCTGACGCGCTCTCTCTGACGCTCTCGCCAAAAACAGGAAGCGTACGGCTTCGCCGGCGTGGTTTTGTCCACCGTCCTCTTCCTCTTCCACCTGTTTCTTCTCTTTTCTACGAATCCAACAGAAATGCAAAAGGAACGACAGTTGACAAAGACCAAATCCGAATGCGAGGACGATGCGCTCGTCCGGTTTATACTGTTCTCAAAACATTACGCCAAAGCGATCCCTCTGTGGATGAGTTTAGCGGTGTGCATGTACGTGATTTTAGTCGAATGTTTAAGCCGCGTGAAAGTGCTTCCGTTGGACGACGGGCGGTTGTTCACGTACCGCGGAGCGGCGTCTCGCGCCTCCTCCTCGAACGTACTCCGACGAAGAGGACGAAGGAGGAAAGCGGGCGAAAAGGAGGAGGGGGAGGAAAAGGAGACGAAAAGAGGAGGAAGTGGCGGAGGAGGGTTTATCGGCGAGAGCGTGGACGTGAGAGCGTGGAACGAAGCTTTGTTTCGTCGTCGTCCTTCGTGATCTCGGACGACGCGGCGAACGCGCTAGAGAATAGCAAGTGTTTTAGGAACCAAAATGAGGCCGTTAGACGGCACAAATTTCTCGCGTTAAAGTTCTTTGCAGAAAGAAAGAGAGAAAGCGTTTCCTCTCCTTTATCCTTCTCTCTCTTTCCCTCTCGATCGTGTGCGTATATATTTAATTAATACGCCGCGTTAAGGGCATCGCATTCATCATCCTCCGCGAGCGCTTCTTTTAAGGTGTTTTCCTCCGCGCATTTTTAGATACGTTTCCCCGAACATCAGGATGACCTTTGACGAGAACGACGGCGCTTTGACGAGCGCTGCGCCACCAAAAGTAGCCGCACTCTTGACGTTTACGAACGTGCACACGACCACGAGTACGAATACGACCAACGCGTTCTCTAAACGCGGAGAAGAAGAAGAAGACTTGAGGGTTGATGATGAAATCGAACGCGTTTTGAACGCGAGAGGGGTGAAACGGTCGAGCTTTTTTGAAATCGAGAAAAATGGTGCAGAAGAAAACATCGAAGAAGACGTCGCACTCGGCGCGATGATGAAAACGCACGTCCGCGCGATGATTTCTCACGCCTTGCTCGTCTCCGAAGACGCGACGATCGTGATATCTGGAGACGATTTTGAGATGACTTTAAAACAGTTCGCGCGCGCGATATCGTGGGCGAGCGAAAGCGTGTTCGAGAAAGAGTTGAGACGGGTGCCGAAGAGCGCGTTTACGTTGAAAGCGACGTGCGCGGCAATCGGGATGAAGGAGAAGGCGACGTTGGTGGACGTGGTTGCGATGCGAACGGTGGGAGGGTTAGGGGCGAGTTCTTCGGAAGATGAGCGGAAGGGCGCGAAGTTGGAGCGGGCGGAACTGGTGAATAAGGAAGACGCGAGGGATATCGTGAAGTATTTGCCGAGAGGCGACGACCGGGCGGTTGGTTTTTGTTTTTATTTAAAAGTTGGCGAGAATAGACCGGTTGGAAAGTTACGGTTGATTGCGTTACCACCAGTCGCGCCGAAAGCGTCGGTGTTTGCCACGTCGACGAGCGAGGAGGTGCTGAAAAGACAGGCGTCGGTGTCGAGAATTTCAGCCGTCGCGAGCGCGTTGAGAGAGTACGGAGGAATGGACGCAAAGTCGCAACAGCAGCAACAACAGCAAAGTGACGTGTTGGCGAGACGTTGGCGCAAGAATCCAGCGACGAGATTGTTGCACGCGATGCTCGTGGACGATGCGGATGAAGGCGAGAGTAGTGGTGGTAGTAATAGCGGGAACTACGTCTTTCAGAAATATTTCCGAAGCGCGTGTATCATCAACGGGTCGACGCCGTTTGGAGGAACACAAATCGCCAACATGGCTGCGGCGACAGCCATTTTACCGCCACCGCCACCGTCGGTGAAGAAAATAGTACATATCCAACAACAAAATCACGAGAAACAGAGGTCGAAAAAGATATTAGAGTTGGAAACGCGAGGCAAGGTGGCGGTAAACGTGCCGCCGCCGCCGCCGCCGCCGCCGCCGCCGATGATGACGGCTCAAAAAGTTGAAACAGAACGTTTAGAAAACAAGTTGGGTGGGCGTAATAATTCTGTGCGTATAGCGACGACATCGACGCCGAACGCTTCACCGTTACCGTTTCAGTTTAACGAAGACAACGAGGATGACATGCCGCCGACGCCACAAAATTTGAATTTTCACACGCCTCAGATGGCGTTTCACTCCGACGAACAAAGACAACAACAACAACAACAAAATACACAACGAAAAAAGAGAACGCCGCTCGCGGACATATCGGTCACGATACCTTCCCCGCCCGTAGTAAACGCATCAAACGACAACGACTATTACGCCGCCATCATTGGCGAGTTGAAATTAAATCTGGAACAAGAACGCAAACGCACCGTGGAGGCGGAAGAACGAGCGATGAAATCATCCGAAGCCGAATCGATTTGGCTTTCGCGCATGTCCGCGGCACGGCATGAAGACGAGAAGCGACGCGACGAACTCGAGATGTTGCGTCAATTGCACGCCGAAATGCAAGCGAGAGCGAAAGATGCCGAGGAGAAGGCAAATGTCATCGAAGAGCGGTGTAAAGACTACCGAAAGTTATCGGCGGAGTTGGAAGCCGAGTGTTCGCGTTTGCGGACCTCTGCGCAAAACGCGGAATCTTTAGCGAATGGGTTCGAGCAAGAGTTACAAGGTAAAACGAAAGCGTTGGAAGCGGAAGCTGCGGAACTCAATCGCGTTATCGAGAAGTTTACATCTACGGAAGAGGAATGCACAAAGGCGAGAGCGCTTTCGCGTCTGTTACAAACGCAATTGGACCAAACGAATCGAAAGTTTGACGACGTATCTGCAAAGTTAGAAGACTCGGAAAAGAGGGAAGATATTCTGAAGCGAAAGTTAAAAACCGTGGAAGACGACCGCGACTCGTTTCGAGCGAAAGCCGAAGACGCGGAAACGGCTTTACAACCGACGAAACTCCTTGCACAGAAGCAACTTGATGAGATCAAATCGCGCGAAGCTGACCGAGACGTTGCATACGCTGCCGCCGATTTCGCGAGACGCACTAACGCGAGCGTATCCGCGCAACGCGATAAACTGCTAGCTGAAAATGCGTTGTTAAGAGAAAAGTTGGCCGTGACTGAAGCGGCCGCAAAATCGGCGCTTTCCGGGATTGATTTCGCGAACGGCGCGAGTATGGGTTTTGGTTCTACCGAGGATAAATCACAGCAGTCGATGAACTCTGCGCAACTTAATTACGAATCGCCAAGTTGGTTGCACGAATATGCCGCGTTCTCAAGGGTCGGGACGGCGTAACGTAGGATGGATGTATATGCTTTTATATTTTACAACTCTGCTTTTGTGTGCGTCTCTCTCTCTCTCTCTCTCTCTCTTTCCAATTGCACAGCTTTGATGGCACGTAATTATCACTCCTCCTCTTCACTTTCCTCCTCTTCATCACTATCATCGGTGGCGGTCAAATGATATGCCGCGCGAGGACAGTTCATACAACAGCGAAATCGTTCGGGTATCGGACCATCACTACATCCGCGGTCGATCAACGCTTTCGCAAACTCTTCGTGTCCTTCCTGTCTGGCAATTATTGGAGCCACTGGGTGCCAGTTCCAGTTATTCTCGGCACAAATTTTTTCGTTCCTCCACCAGTCGACGAGTTCCATCCTCCCAATGACACATAAACCTACCCAAACGCTGTCGAAGATACGACCCGTGTTTGCGTAAATTTCAGGATCGAAGAATCTTTCGAAGAACTTTTTCAGGGTAGTTACTGAAGAAAACTCGTGAATGAACCAGACACCGTGATCAGGGGTCATCACTCGAGAGTCTGGAAACATCGTTCCCTTTCGATGCGAGGATACTTGCCATCCGGTTCCTTTCAAGCCTGTCAACATTGTTTTCGTCGCCAAACACGCGAATTTCACGTCTGTCGGATTCAGGAATGACACGACTTTCGCGAGCAAATCTTTGTTCTCCTCTTTCTCAAACAAATCCATAAGTGGACTCGGTCCTTCTTGAAGCTCCTCAAAAGTCAAATCCTCAAACTCGTACGTATTGAACGATCGTTTCACTCTCTCGTAACACTTCTTCGAGCTCAACGCAAATCGCTTCAAATCGCCGGTGGTTAACCGCCAAATTATTTCATTCTCGAAAAGATCTGGTATCTCCAACAATAACGTCGCCAACGTCGTCGGTGGTCCAATTGTTGCCCTTACTTCTTCTCTCACGCAACTGTCTGCGTCGAAATCGGCGCAAACAAAATCGGCACCGTCTCGCACGTCATTTTTTGACACGTCGTGAATGCGAATCTTGTATGGCAAAGCGCACCCATCCGAGATATCAAAACCCGGGGGTCGAGTCCAGTGTTCGACTATCGTTCCAGTCTCCCACATATTACTCGTTGGATCTGAAAACGAAACCACTCTCGCTTGCACCCGTTGGCCAACCTCAAATCTCAACTTTGGTCTCCTCTTGCTTTTGTAGCACCCCGTGTTTTCCAAGCGACAGCTTTCGTTCGTGTCGTCACGGATGAGATAAAATTTATACCCGAGCAAAGCGCGAAACTCCTCGTCAACTTCCGCCTTATACGGATGCACGACCTCGCAATTCACGTTGTTACATTTCACGTGCACGCCAACGACTCGCCCGGTGATTTGATGCTCCTCCTCGAAGTTGCCACCGACGAAACAAGAAAACTCCAAACGTTCTCCAACCTCGAATCGCAAAAACGGTCGTCGCCTCGTTTGCAACAAAGAAGACTCTTTCTTACCGTTCGCACCACCCAAACGCAACGGGTCGAAGCCTCTGTTCTTCTTCGTCATCGAGGCACCTTTTCTTTCTCGATATTTCTTCTTCTTCCTTCTCTCTCCTTCTTCTTCTCTTCGCCGTTTGCGCGGACGGAAGGAAAAAAAGAGAGAGAGAGAGAGATGAGATCGTTTGTGAATGTCGCATGTGTGTTTGTGTTTGACCGAACGAAAGCGAGAGATTTGAGCGTTTTTTGTCTCTTTTTTTTATTCGTAAAACTGCACAAAAAAACTCTCGAATCTTTCGTGTGTATCTCTCCGTATCGCATGCATTTACTGACGTCTTCGCCGATGCAGGGGCTCTTCTCCCAAACGGGACAACAACCGGGGGCGTCTCCGTTGTGTTTGAGGCAAAGGAAAGCGGTCGCGCAATCGTCGTCGTTTCTTTCACGAGGAGGAGGAGGAGGTAAACGAGGAGGGAGAATTGATTCAAAAATTGTTGCGTCCAAATGCGTCTTTTCCCCGAGAACTGTGAAGACGTCCAACAAAAGCGGCGGTTTATTTGGCGGTGAATCAGATGCGCATTTGACGACGACGAGACAGAGAAGAAGCAGAGCTTTATTTGTGACGACGAAAGCGTCGGTGGATAACGCGGAATCGATCGCGCGTAAAGTGTCTCGAACGGCAGCGGCGTGCAAAACGTTAGGCCGATGGGGGTTTTGGGGGCAGTTGATTCTCTTCACCGTCGCCGCGGTGGTGGTGGTGTTTTCGTTTTTGTTTAAAGGGTTCACGAAAGCCACGGACGCGGGGTTGTATTTTATCTTGTTCGGGATCATGGCTGGGTTTTTTACCACGTTTTGGTCGCTCGGGTTAGTTCGATTGGGCGACCGGTTGAAGGCGTCCATCGCGGATCTCGAATTGGTGCCGCCGAGAGCGGAGGTGGTGAAAGCGTTGACGACTGGGTTGACGGTGAATTTGGTTGGGTTAGGCGCCACGATTGTTGGTTTACAAGCGACGACGGGGTTGTTATTCGCGAAGACGTTGACGATCGCGGCGACTGGGCCATTCGCGCAAAATGCCAATCCGGTGTTGGCGTTGGATATTTTCTTGGTTCAAGCGGCGAGCAACGCGATGTTGGCGCACTGGTTGGGGATGAGTATATCGTTGTGGTTGTTGAGAACGGTGAATTTACCGAGTCCACCCGCGCCGAAAGGGGAGAAGTAAGTGTGCATCAGTCGAAAGGTACATGATTTTAAACGAAGATGATGTGCTTCTTTTTAATATATTTTTGTTACAATTTCTCGCTTTTTATTTATATCTTGTTTTCTACAGAGAGACTTAAAGTGTACGCATATACCCGCCGCGCAACGACGGATGATGCTCACTTACTATTGTGATTATTATTATCTGTTGGTGGTATATATGCTCTATATCTAGTACGTGCTCAACCACGGATGTTTCAGCAACTCCTCTGCGGTAGCGCGGTTTTTCGGGTCGAAATCCAACATCGGCTTCAAAAACGCCGTCAGTTCCATCGCCTCGTCCTCGTCTAATCGATACTTTTCCACTAAAACGCGGTCTAACGTCCAAAACTTCAAGTTTTTAATGTTCCTCAATTCGCACGAGCGGTTAAAGAAATCTTTCGACCGTTTTCCACCGAGAGCGATTTTCTTCGGCATCTTCTTCCCGGCGAGTTCCATCATGAGCGCTAAATGATCGTCGTCGCGTTCGTGCGTTTCTCCACTTCGAGGGTCAAACAAGACGTCACCGGTGACGAGTTCAAAAATGACGCACGCTAACGACCATATATCGCACGCGGCACCGTATTTAGTGCCCAAAATAACCTCCGGCGATCGGTATTGTCGCGTCTGAATGTCCGAGGTGAATTGCTTGTACGTCCAACAGGCGTTACCTAAATCCACGATTTTCACATCTAAGTTATCCAGTTCTTCTGGAGAGAGAGTGAAACGCGGTGGTTTTCCACCTCCCGCAGTTTTTTTCTGCTCTTGTTCTCCTCTCGCGATATCGTCTTCATCTTTGTTACTCGCGCCGCTATTATTTGGCATGTTCATGTTTCCTAAATCCTTCGTCATCTGCTCCATCTTCGTCGGCGTCGTCCCCGGCGGCGTCGCCTGGCCAACCGCCGCGACGCTCGACGAAGACCGACTTCTCTTCGACATCTTCGGCGGTAAAAACCTCGTTAAAAGGACATTCTCTGGCTTCAAATCCGTGTGTATGATTTCCCTCTCGCGATGCAAATAATCCAACCCTTTCAAAATACCAATCGCGATTCTCCTCACGCCTGGAATTGGAATACCTAAATAATCGTACCGTTTAATCAGCGTCAACAAATTATCGCCAAGACGTTCAAACACCATGCACACGTGCGTCCCGTTCTCACCTATGTGCTCGAACGAATCCACCAACTGTACCACGTGTTTCGCGTTCTCGCTGTATTCATTCTTCCTCGTAGCGTCATCGTCCTCGTTTTCTTTCCTCTGTCCGCTCGCAATCTGCTTCAATATCTCAATCTCGTCCCTCGCCGCTTCCAAGTAATGCGACGCCGACTTTTGTATCTTCAACGCGTACGTGTGTTTATTATTCTCCTCTTCAAACTCCATCTCTTTTTCTTTTTCTTCTTCTTTCGTCGTCCGTTTTAAATCGCTCACTATCCACACCGTGCTAAAGTGCCCCCAGCCTAATTTCCGCTCGATTCGGTATCGATTCTCGTGAAAGCAATCCCCGATGGAAACGCGGTGGTACCCGCCTTTTTTATACTCGTCCTCGCCTTCGCGATCGTCGTCGTCGTCGTCTGAATCGTCGTCCTCGTCTCTGGACGACGTTCCTCGCGGGGAGGAAGACGAAGACAAAGAGGGAGAGGAAAAGTCGTCGTTTTTGGAATTCCGCTGACGAATTGGTGAACCGTCGCCGGTTTCGTCGTCACGTTTTGTCGGTTCAGGGGAGACCATTTTGTAGTTCGTTTTCTCTGCCCCGCGACGAGACGCAAACAACGAGAGCGTAAACAACACGTGCTCTCGAATTTCGCGCTCTTGAAAGGATGAAAAGGAGGAATGCGACGGTGCGTTAACGCGCGTTTACTGCTACTAAATGTACCCAATGTGGTTGAAAAAAGTGCGGAAAATTGAGGAAAAATCGAGACTTTTGTGGAGAAAAGGAGTAACGTCTTCTTGAAAAGCGAGAGTTTTTATTATAGGCCAGGATGATTACACATTCTTTGTTTCCAAGGCAGAACGGACTCTCTGATGAGAGTGCGTTTGTTTATACCGCGCAGTTTATGTGTGTGTATATATGTGCTACGCTCGAGCGAGCGTTCTCTCTCTCTCTCTCTAAACTACAATCCTACTCCGAACGAATTCGCGCGCGACCAGAGGGCCGAGAACGTAACAGATTCTCTCCAACCAGTTGATGATCTTCGCGTTGAAGTGTTTTCCTTTAACGCCCCCGCTATTATAATCATCGCTATTATTCCTCCTTCCTCTTCTAAAATGCGGCGGCTCAAACGCATTGGTTTTTCGACGAAACGGTCGAAAATCAGGCACGCCGAACGCGTTCATGGACGCGTGTAAACTCCACGCGCCGGCGAGGCCGGCTTTGCACCGCCAGAATATGGTACCAGCGAGCGCGCCGAACGCAGTCGTGTAGATGCACTGGAACAAAACAAACCGCGAGGCTTTCGCAGAGCCGTAGACTTTTTTCAGCGCGAAATAGTGGTTGATGTGCGCGAAACCGAAGAAAAGCGGACTGACGTACACCGCGCTCCTCGTCGAGACGGCGGCGCTGCCGCTCGTCGTCCTAGTTCCCTCATCAAAGCCGGTACCGAGGAGGACGGTGAGCAACAAGCCGCGGAAGACGAACTCCTCGAAGAACGGCGCGAGGAGTACATCTCGAATCGGAACGAGCCGGCCGTATCGTTCCGCGTTTTCGCGGTGGTGTCCGAATAAGAATCGAAACATACCGTCGATAATTTTAAGGTTGTGCTCGTTGTTCTCATCCTCGTTCTCATCGTAATCATCATCACCTGACCGCTGATGCATCATCGCGGATGATCGAAAGACCGCGCACACCACCGGTCCGAGATACACTAAACCCGTCACCGCGAGACCAAAGAAGAGGTCCGTCGTCACATCCATCGCGACGCCAAGAATACCAAACATTTTCGACGAGCTGATGAGAAAGTTCTTCTTCGTTTCCCCACCCGTGCACACCATCGCGAACACCTCCTCGAAAGACATCGTCTCTCTCAACCACCACAAAACGAGGAGAAATCCAAGCAAACACGCGCACAGTTGCATCAAAAATCGCGTTTGAATCACACGACTGTCGTTCCTATTCGTTTCTTCTTTCGGGAAACGAGGGCTCCGAGGTTTCCTCCCGAATGAGAACGAGGGGAGAAAAAAGAGGAAGCACAAGTACTGGAGGGTGATGCACACGCAGAGCACCCAAGAGCGAAAGACAACCATCGTCGTCCTCGTCCTCTTCCTCCTCCTCCTCGCAAAGTTCTCGTTCTTTCGACGACGATATAAAGACGACGACGCTTTTTACACTCTTTGTGTTTCTCACCCTCTTAAAAGTACGAAGCGTTTTTCTAAAAAATGGGTCGACAGACTTCTGTCGACAAGTAGGTAAAATGCATCTGATTTCTGCTCGCTCAGAACGCGCGTATTCGAGGAGTATCCTAAAGCGTTTAAAAATGTCTCAGACACTCAGTTCTGCGAATACTTTCCAAATACATATGAAGAAAATCTCATCAGACAACAAACATCTCCGCTTCTCATCACACAGAGCACATAAAATTGAAGAAGAAATACAGATATACTCTCACCCGCGCGTTCACTTTCGCGAGCGCACAGAAGAGGAACAGGTGCTTTTTGCTCGCGACACGAGCGACAAGACGCTCAGTTCTGCGGAGACTTTCCTCTCGTACTTTTGAAGCACATCGCAGAGACAACACACATCTCCGCTTCTCATCACGCAGAGCGCATAAAATTGAAGAAGAAACGTGTAGATATACTATCATCAACCGTCGTGTGTTCACTTTTGCGAGTGCACAGAAGAGGAAAAAAGTTGTTTTTTGCTCGCGACACGAGCGACAAAAATTTTCAAAAACGCGTCAGATTTTCAGCGCAGAAATGGTCGAACAACACCACAGACGACGACGACGACGGAGGAGGAG
>JACLAB010003522.1_pt1 | contig 26845 bp, 22 predicted proteins | sample 8027921 | NCBI WGS metagenome assembly JACLAB01 (sample SAMN15725117, study PRJNA655200) | protist metagenome | isolation source: fluorescence activated cell sorting (FACS) single amplified genomes of... | place: USA: West Boothbay Harbor, Gulf of Maine | collected 2000-07-19 | reverse complement strand
ATAAAGGAAGAAGAGATGAGAAAAGTTTGAAATTTCTTTTTTGTGGTTCAGAACACTTTTTGCAAAACAACAGTTGGAGGAGAGTTGTGAGCACTTTTTGAACCTTTTGAAAATGTAGGCAAGATGATTGGGCCTCTGAAAAACGTCAGACTTTTGTCGGTATTTTTATTTTTGTGACAACAGAGAAAAAAGCGAAAAAGGAAACAACTTTTCGTTCAAGAAACGCTCCATTCATTCTCTCTCGCGCACACTCTTCAAACAGACAGATTTTGTTGAGATATCAGGTTGTTTTTGTTTTTGGTGTCGCGCGCAAATTGGAAGAGCACTGAGAAAAGAAAGAGAAGAAGAGAGAAGATTGAATTTCACCTAAATTTCATTCATTTTGCGCCGACACGATGACGACCGATTTTGATGATGATGATTTTGACGATGACGATGACGGAGCGAAGAAGACGGTGGAATTGATTTCAGAAGGACCGCAAGCTTTAATGGGAGAAGAGAAGACGCCGGCGCCGACGCCTCCTCTGGTATATAATAATACTATTAATAGCAATAACGTGGAACCATCATCGTCACAACCAGAACAACAACAACAACAACAACAACAACAACAACAAGGTAATAATAAGGATGACGATGATGATGATGATGACAATGATGATCAGAAAACGAATTGTCATCACCAAGAAGAAGAAGAGAAGAATAAAAAGAATAAAGAGTTTCCAATCAAATCGAAAGTGAGCGCGAAGGCGTCCTTCGACGGTCACTTGCACCCGGCGACGGTGGTTGAAATTCAACGAAGAAATTCAACGAAAAAGAAAGACTTTGACGACGGCGAAGGAGAGATTGAAAAGTATTACATTCACTACGATAAGTTTGATAAGAGATTGGACGAGTGGGTGAGCGCAGAGAATGTGCACGACTACACCGCGGCGGGCGACGGGTTATTCGACGAGAGCGAGGCGCAAAATGGAGGCGTCGCTGGGAGCGCGAATAAAATGATGACGACGCAGACCAACGGAGCGGTGAATACGAACGGAGAATCCACGCCGCATTCGGCGACGAACCCATTGTTATCGTCAAACAACAAAAACTCCCACAGCGAAGGAACGACCACTCGGAAATTGACGCGAACCATGAAAAGAAGATACAACGAAATTCACAACGTCGACGGCGTCTCGGTGGAAGATTTACCTCGAATCGACCAGTTGGCGGAAAAAGAGCACGAAGAGAAGACAAAAATGAAAAATATTCAGTGCGTTCAGTTTGGAAAGTACGAAATGGACGCGTGGTACTACAGCCCGTACCCGGAAATTACCGGCCAATGCGACATGCTGTACGTCTGCCCGTACTGTATGAAGTACATGCGCAAACCGAAAACGATGCAAAAGCACCAGAAAGAGTGCACGATCACGCACCCGCCGGGGAAGAAGATTTACGAACACGAAAACGCAAACGACGAACAAACCACGATTTGCTTCTGGGAAATCGACGGGAAAGAAGCCAAAACGTATTGCCAGAACCTTTGCTTGGTGGCGAAACTGTTTTTGGATCACAAGACGTTGTATTACGACGTCGAGCCGTTCAATTTTTACGTCATGACGGAGTGTAAAAGTAGTAGTAGCGATACGCATAGAAATAGCAACGAGAAGGATACGATGAAAAAGAAGGATAATCGAGTGCACGTCCCGGTCGGTTACTTTTCAAAAGAAAAACAATCCGCGGAAGAGTACAACTTGGCGTGCATTCTCACCTTGCCTTCGCACCAACGAAGAGGCTACGGTTCTTTTCTCATCTCCATGAGTTACGAACTCTCGAAACGAGAGGGCAAATTCGGGACTCCGGAACGACCGTTATCCGATCTCGGTCGAGTCAGTTACCGGTCGTATTGGTCCAAACACATTCTCGAAGCCATGAGAGGGCACAAGAACATGAACGGGTTGACCGTCCGCGATTTGTCCATGAAAACTATGTTTCGAGAAAGCGACGTGACTTCCGCGTTGCAAAGCTTAAACTTGTTAAAATATTGGAAAGGACAACACATAGTCTCCGCGACGCCAAAAATTGTCGAAACGCACTTGCAATCGTTTTCAAAGACGACGACGACGAACAGAAGTAATTTGCGATTCGAACCGAGCTTTGTGACGTGGCAGCCATCCGCGGCGTCTGAACCTTTGGGTAATAAAAAGAAGTGATTGACGACGACGACGAGAGCGCCGCTGCCGAACATATACGCGTTCATTTTTATTTTACTCTATTAATAATCTAAAAAGCTACAACACCACCCGCATCTCTCTACCACTCGCTCTTTCTACTCTCCTCGCTCTCCGATAACGATTCGCCGTCGGAAGCCTTTTCTTTCCTCCTCCTCCTCTCCTTCTCTTTCTTCACCAACATCTTCACCCTCTCGCAATCCAACGCGACGCTCGCTTCCCGCTTCTTCATCTCTCGCAATACCTCCTCGTTTTGTTCCGTACGTTGCTTCTCCAACGCATTTTCCAGCTCGTGTTTCCTCACCTCTTCTCGTAACTGCTCGCATTTCAATTCCATCTTTTCCATCTGCGTTCGCATTCGCGTCATCTCGTCCTCTCGCTCCTGTTTGTCTCTTTGTGTTATTCGTGTCAACCTTTCTCGCATTTCCTCGAGATTTCTCGCGCATTTGCTCGCGATTTCTCGCGCGGAACGTTTTATTTCTGCGTTCTCTTCGCGTAATCTTTCGATTTCTCGAGAGGCGAGGAGCATGAGGTTCGTTTCATCGTCGTCTTCGTTTACGTTTACGTCGTCGTTTACGTCCGACGGAGAAGCGAACTTTGGAAATTCACCGACAGTTTCACCCCCCGCAGAAGCATCATTCAGCAAGGAATAGTCTTCAGGACCGACACCAAAATTACCACCGCTCAAAAAAGAAGTCGTCGTCGTCATTCTCTCTTCTTCTTTGTCTCCTTTGTCTTTGTCTTCGAGCGCGTACGAGTACAACAACAAATGGAGTTTCGGGAAAGATTTCAAATTCTGAATTGGAAAAAGTCTCGTCACTTTACTTCATTAAGACGCGCGCGCACACGGCAGAGTAACACTACTTTTAAAAGAGAAATGACGAAAAGCTTAAGCGCAGCAAAAGCGTGAATATAATTTCGTTTAAACCGAGAACGACCTGACAACACCACCGAGAAATGACGACGAGAATACGAGACGAACTGGAGCGTTCGTGGCCGAAGAACAACAACAAGATGATGATGAAAATGACGCCGCTCCGGGCACTCGCGGAGAACGCAAAACGCGTCCTCGCAGAGACGAAGAAGTTTCTCGACGAATTCGATGAGGATGGAATCAAAGACGATGATAAAGACATCGACCGCGCGAGGAAAGAGATTGAACAACTCGCGGGAGAGATGCGAAGCGAAAAAGAGGACGTGGAACTGTCCTTTTATTACCACGGAGACGAGGAGGAGGAGGAGGACGCTGTATCGTCATCGTCTTCACTAAGCGAGAGGAAGAAGAGGAACACATTCGCTGAAAAGTTCTTAGGTGGGTGTTTCCCGGGTGGAGTGGAGGTGAAGAAAAATGTTGCTGCGACCGCCGCCGCGGCGCTGCGGATACGCGTCTTCGATCGATTTTCATCATCATCATCATCAGAAGAAGAAGAGGAAGAAAAGTGGATGACGGATGCGATCGAGTTCATCGAGAAAGCGAGGAAATCGAACGCGTTTTTGATTATAGAAAACTGTGGAACGGAAGAGAAAGCGCGGGAGATACGCGCGGAGTTGTATTCGGGCGCGATGGCGTTTTCTGCGAAAAGGAGCAAAGAGGAAGAGTTTGTGTTTTGCTTGGAAGGTGGGATAGTTTTGGAGGATGAAGAGAAAGGAGCGAATGCGACATACATTCAGGAGGCAGAGGAGAAGAAGGAGAACGGGAAGAACAAGAACAAGAATGAAGGTGGCGGATTGTTTGCGTCGGGGTCGGAGGATAGCGATTCTTTGTCGTCGGATGAAGAGGACGTAGCGAGGATAGAGAGATTGAGCATTAATAATATTAATGATAGAGATATAGCGACGTGTAAACGTGCGCAGGCAAACATTTCGAATGCATTCAGAGCAATGTGCTTAGAACGCGCTGAAAGTATAGCGCTGAGATATGCGCCGATGAGAGAAAGAATTTACGCAAAGTTGAAAGAAAAAGCAAAGGCAAAGAAGAAAGAGGAGAAGGAGAAGAAGAACAATCAACAAAAAAGATTTGACGTGTCGAACGACGAGCCGGTGAGAATGCCGGCAAACGCCTCCTCGCCGCTGGTAAAAAAGAGTAACTTTCAGATCATCGAGAACAATAACGAACTGGCGTCTGCGAAAAAAGAAGGCCCGGGCGTCATGAGCTTTCTCGATTGGATGGGAGGCGATGGAAACGACGAGGTTCCCCTGAGCGAGCAAAAAGGCATTTCCTATCAATCGAAAGCAGATGCAGCGAGAATAAAGGCTTTAGAAGCAGCTTTACGTGAGCTAAACCCAGACCATCCCTTGTTGATGTTCTGTCCGGCGCCTAAAACTTGATTGTTGTGAAAAATACATAATTCAAAGTACTACTGCTAAAACTACCCAGTATTATTAAAACTACTATATCAAACTATGTTACTACTCGTTCATGGCCGCTCTCGCGCTCTTCATCTCGTTTATGCACACCCTCAAATCTATCTCGTCCGCGGTGAACGCACACCCACCAATACTCACCTTCACTCTCAAATCAGGCGCAGTGAGGTCTTCTCCCTCCTCCTTTTTCGTCCTCGTTGTATCCACCGCTCTCGCGACAATCTCCCACGAACATCCTACTTTTCCATAATCATTTCCTTCTTCATCTCGTCCGATTCGAATCACTTTCTTCAACATACATTCCCTCAACTTATCTTTATTCTCCCCGTACGGGATTGCGATCGCGTCCGTGTGTTCCTATAAAAAATGTCATTAATACGTTTAAATACGCGATGTAAAGCTCACCTTTGGCAAACCCAACTGCTCCAATTCGTTCCTCAATTCGTTCGCATCTAACTCGTACCGAACGGCACCTCGAACGATCGTTTCGATTAAACTCGTACAAATTTCGATCGTTTCTCGACTGGTCGTTTCATCCGTCAAATCTGTTAGCGTGAGCGGTGGTGGTTTCGGTGGTGGTGCATCCGCGTTCTCCTTCTCCTCGCGTGCATCTTCCCCTAACGACGACGAGACGATTCGCGCGCAAACTACTTTGGTTAAAAGCAACACGCGAACGCACGTGAGTTTCAGCGATAAGACTTGGGTGATGTCGTTTAGGAACTGCGCGGTGGGAGGTTGGTCGCCCAGAAAACGCGGGCGCATTATGTGTATTATGTGTGTGTTTATTATATGCGCGCGACAGATGTTGTGGAGTGCGGGAACAAACAAACGCACCCAAAAACAACAGTTTCTCCGCGCAACCGCCTCAATCAGAGAGTCAAAGGCGGGCGCAACAGACGATACCCAGATACCCGAAGAGCACTTTGTATAATATATAAATACGAGCAGATGGCTCTTTCATTCGTTTAAAACATATCTATGTAACATTAGTATTCCTTTCTTTTCATACCGCGAGAACTACTACTCTCTTTCTCGTTCAACACGCGCATCTTCATTTTTTATTCGTCCAATTCCTCATCTTCTTCTCCCGGCGCTTGGAATTCTCCTGCATCTGAAACGGAAACATCCTCTCCGTTATCCAAAGCCTGATGCTTGGACTTATCCGCCACCGTTTGTTCCAACTTTCTCGTCGTTTGTTCCAACGCTTGCATCTCCTTATCCAACGCCACTTGCGCCTCCTTCACTTCTTGCTCTCTCGATTTCTTCTCCGTGTTCAAGTACCCGATGTACGAGTCGTACGTCTTTTGAATCTCCTCCACCCTCAATTTATTCAACTTCTCCATCTCCTTCACCAGCGTTTCGATTTCTTGCGCCATGTCTTGCACCTCACTCTTCAAAGACGCAATCTGCTCTTCGTTCTCCGCAATCTGCTCTTCCTTCGCCTCCAAAGTATTCTCCGCTTTCGTCAATTTCCCCTTCGTCGAATTCAAGCGTTCTGTTTTGCTTTGCAACGCTTTGCCTCGAACCGTCGAGATGAGTTTGTTCACCATGGCATTTTTCTCCGCGGCTTGCTTCGCGAGCTGTTTCGCCTGGTTCGTCGCCCCGAGTCCGTCCATTTCTTGTTTCAAGACTGCAATCTGTTTTGCGTTGTTTTTTCGTTCGTTCAATTTGAATACAGAGACATACATCATCATCGAGAACACGAGAGAGAGAGAGTTAAAGAAGTTATTACATATATGCGAGACGGCGCAAAAGCGCGCAAAGCGCGTATTTTCCTCTCGCTTTCGATCTCAGAGAGGACACAAAGCGTCTCCGAAGAGTCAAAGAATATTCCTCCTCCTCCTCCGAGAGAGCACAAAAGCCGCCAAATCACAGATCGCGCGTAGGAGTAGTAGTCCTAGTCGTGCACGTGTGCTTTTAAAAAGAACGCGCGCGTTTTAAACGCGTTCGATGATGATGACGATCATGAAGATGATGATGACGACGAGAGCGCGGGGATCCAATCCGGGGAAAGAAGTCGCCAGAAAAGCGCGTAAAAACGATATAAATATGCACCACAGAAGATGCACTTCACGAAAACAACAACAAAAACATAATCAATAGTATACCTCGGCGTCTTTTCTGGCGAATTCTTCGTCGAATTCGTTTTGCGGGAGGTACCCGAGCGCGGCACAAACTGGTGTGCACATGATGATTTGAGAGAGATGTTCCTTTTCGGTTGGTTGTTGTGAAGAAAATTGACGTGTTTTGACAGACAAAATACACACAAAATAGAAGTAAACGCACGCTATTAATCTACTCTTACTACGCATCTTTAACCTTCAACTCGTAGAGACTTTCACCTTTTTTCGCAGCTTGCGCTCTTTTGGGACCGAGTTTATCCATGACCGCGTAAGCGACGGTGGGGCAAAAATGGACGCACCGCGAAAGGAACATGACCAGTTTCGGCGCGAGATGTATGGAGTATTGACCGAAACTGGTCAATTTGACGGCCATTTTAGCGACGGTTTCGACTGGTAGACGACCTTTGGCGAGACCTTTTGGGTGGTTTTCGTTGACTCCGGTCGCGTTGAAGACGACGCGCTTTTTGCCGTTAAATCCAGTCGCGATTGGGCCCGGGTAGCAATTGGTCAACGTGACGTTTTTCGCCGTGTGACCAATTTCCGCTCTCAAGGAGTCAACGTATTTTGATAACGCCGCTTTGGAAGCCGCGTAGGAACTTTGACCAGGAGCTGGACATATCGCCGCCATAGAGCTTATCACGCACACGTGACCTCGATTCCTTGCAATCATCGAAGGCAAGATGTTTTTCAAAACTTGAATCGTCGACAGAGCGTTCAAATTGAACAACTCTCTCTCCGCGCTTTCCGTCACATCAAATGCCGACGCCGATTGCGATGCTCCGACGCATAAAAACGCGTAATCGCAACAATACGACTTATTATTATTGCTATCTCCATCTTCTTTTTCATCATCACCATCATTAAAAGCCTCGCTCGCCGCCTTGGCCAACATCTCCGCGCTCTCTGGTTTCAACGCGTCGAAAGCGACAACCTCGACCGCTTTCGCCCCATTTTCCAAACACTTCTTCCCAACTCCTTCTAAATTCTTCACGTTTCTACTCGCCAATACGACGTTCGCTCCAAACGAGCTCACGTAATAGGCAATCGCTTCCCCCAACCCTTGCGAAGCGCCGGTGATTAAAACCTTCTTGTTCGCAAACGCCTCCCTCGGACGCCACGGGAACGTCGCGTACGCCAGATACGATTGGATATCCACCGGTAACGCGAAAGCCGCGAGTGTTTTTACGAGAAGCGCACCCAACGCTATTTTGTTCATCAAAATGATTACTACTATTGCGAAACCACTTGCACCACTTGTCGTTGTATTCGCGCTGAAGTACGCGCAGTTACACAGTAACGCGACGAGTGCGAGCAAGGAGGCTCCTAATTCGTTCGTCACCCCTAAAAACGTGTTCATAGTTTTCATCATCGTCGGGAAAGCTTTCCTTTTCGAAGCAGCAGTTTCGGTCGTCGTTTCTTCGGTCGCAGCAGCGGCAACGACAGAAAACGCCGGGGCCTTATTCGTCGTCTTCTTCTTGCCAACACCAACAACAAAACCACCTTTGGCGCTTCTTTGTTCTCTTCTCTCAAACGAAGAAGAAGAAGAAGAAGAAATAAAAGAAGAAGAATTTCTCCCGGTGGTGCTCGTCACGATGATACCAAAGCTGTTCTTCTTCGTCCTCTTAAACACCGATGATAAAAACGTCGTCGTCGTCGTCAAAGAATAGTAAGAGGCGCAGCGCGTGCACAACATTTGTGAAAGAAACGTCTCGTCTTTATTAGGGGATTTTGTCTCTTGTTTTAGGGTTTTGTGAAACCCTAAAACACACGGCAATGCAATTCGAAGGAACACGTTTCCGTCTTCTTTTCTGGAATACACAACACAACAAAACAACTAAACATTATTGAGAGATGACGACGACGTCGAAAACGCTTTCCGAGCGCGAAGAAGGAGGAGAGAAGACGAAGAAGTTCTTTGTTTTCCCTCTCGTTCCGGTGAACTCGTACGCGTTGGACGAAGTTTCTTTTGTGAATGCGAGTTCGAACACCACGAACAACACCATCACTACTAAGAATGCGACGAACGAGGAGGATGAAAAGAAAGCGAATATGTTGCCGATATTTACGCTCCAACCTCTCAAAAAACAACACAACACAGACGACGGTGAAAACAACAACACCTTCATAAAAAAGTACGGCCAACCGACGTGCGGGATGAGCGCGGACGATCGCGTGTTTGTCGGTACCAACCGAGGGAATCTCCTGCGGGTGAATTTCGTGGAAGGAAGGACGGATGTTTTAGGGTTTCACAACACCTTGAAAGTTGTGAGCGAAGAAGACGAGGAGATGATGTTAAGAGGAGGAGCATTCAATGATAACGAAGAAGAAGAAAAGAAAGAGGATTTAAAAGAAGGAACGACGGGGAGTGTTGGTGAAAATAAAACGGCGAAAAGGAAAGGACTGGCAAATTTATTACTCGCGCGGAACCCGTTGGGAATAAACGCGAATCAGAACGAGATTGGAAAGGTCGTGTGCGCGAGAGGGGACGCGTGCGCGTTTACCGCCAAGGACGGAAAGACCGGGAAGGTGGTAGAGACGCATTATTTAGGTGGACAAGACTGGGAGCGGTCGAAAGCAATCGGGAAGTTGAGAGGGGTGAGCGTGAGCTGCGGGTGCTGGGCGTCTTCGTCTTCTTCTTGCGATGGTAGCGACGGTAGGGCTAGGGGTGTTGGTGGCGAGGAGGGAGAGGAGGAATCATCGAGCGATTCCGAGGACGAAGGAAAGACGACGACGAGAAGCAGCTACGAGAAGGATTACGATATGGATGACGACGACGGCACGAATGCGCCTCGAAACAATAACAACGCGAAGAAACCGAAAGCAGCGAAGAAAAATCTGAAGGGAGAGAAGAAGACGAAAGTGAAGCGTGAGTTGCTCCTCGGGACGTCCACCGGGTCCATCGTGTATTTAGAATTAGAAGAAGACAAAGAGGATTGGAAACGAATGCGAGAGATGAAGTGCGTTCCAGTTCTAGATATTCCAAAGGAAAGTGGGTTGAGTGAACCGATTGTTGGCGTGAAATTGTATTCGACGAAAACGACGAGTTTGACGTTGTCGCGAGAGCCACAAAAGCCTGCTTTATCAAAACTCTTGTCGAGCGGAAAAAGCAATAACGTAGACGACGGGCAGAAGAAGAAGAAGGGCAAAACCAAATTTTATTCGTTAATGGTGGCGACGCCGTCGAGGTTATTTTTCGTGAAGAAAGAAGCGCGGTCGATCGAACACTTCTTTGATGAGTTGAAAAAGAGCGAAAACCAAGCGCTTCTCGAACCGGTGGTGCGCATGCCCGTGCGAGCGTCGACTTCATCTTTAGCGACGAAACGAAACGCGTCCACTGAAGAGATCGTGTTTGCGTGGCTCACTGGAGCGGGAGTGTACGCTGGTTCCGCAGACGCGTCGGCGAAGGAAACGGACAACCAGGCAAAGTTACTCCGAGATCACTCGTTGCTGCCGTTTCCCACGAAGAACGCTTTGCGTAAAAAAGAAGATTCTTCTCCAATAGGTTTGGCACTTACCGATCACCACGCGGTGTTGACGTATGCGGATAGAATTGCGTGCATATCCAGACTCACCGGTGAATTAGCTCAGCTCTTACGTTTGGATGAAACCGCGGACGGTATAGTTACCCGAGAAAGCTTAATCGCCTCTAAAGTCGTCTTTTGCGCCACGGACGATATCACGGGCGTTTCGTATTTGTGCACCGATAACGGCGATCTATCCGAAATCGCTTCCAGAGACGAAGCGAGAGATGCGTGGAGATACTACTGCGAACGCAACGAGTTTAAGCGCGCGTTACAATGCGTCGGTATGGACGCGAGACGACGATTTGAAATTTTTAAAACCAAAGCGGAAAAAGCGTTCAAAGATCGCGAGTACGAACTCGCCGGTCAAGCGTGGGCGCAATGCGAAGAGATGGTACCGTTTGAACGCATCGCTAAGAAATTTAAAGACGTCGGGTCATTACATGGTTTAATCGCGTATTGCGTCGGAAGGTATGAAAAGCTGAATAAAGTCGCGCTTCTCCCGGGCGGCGGTGTTTTGGTTTCCGGTATCGGGAGCGGCAAATCCGAGACGAGCGGCGGTAAAGGCGCCGCGAAGAAAAGCGGTAGTAACATAAATGTCGATGGAGGAGGCAAAGACAACAAGAATGCTCAACAAAAATCTGCCGTTGACGAAGATGCTGCGAAACGCTCGATGCTTGCAAACTTCCTGGTCGATTTACATCTGAGCGCTATTCAAAGAGCCGAAGAGAAAGGCAAACACGTCTTGGAAACGCGCTTAAAATTTGCCGCTTTCCTTCGCCAATTTAAGCGAGATATCGACACGCAGCTGACGAAGAGAAAAATAGAGAAAACCAGCGATCGCGATCTCGAAGTTTCTTTCGCGTCCGCGCAAGGCGAACATGAAAAAGTCATCGCTTACTTCCTCGACGAAAAGCGAGACATCGATTTGACTTTGGACGCGTTGGCGAACGTCGAGGTGCCGTCGGAGTTAATTTGCGATTCGATCGAAAAGTGTTTCGAATTGAATCCGGAGAAAACGACGGATTTCTTAATCCGGCAAGGCACGAGGAGAGTGGAACCAAAGCGCGTTCTGTATGCCTTCACGCCATTCGTCGGGTCGAAAGATGAAAATGCGGTGGAAAACGCGATTCGATACTTGCGAAGAGCGTGCGCGGAACCGAACGTCTCCTCGTCAGCCGCGAGAGATTTAGCCAGTCACAACTTATTGACGACGTTGTACGTGGAATCTTTAGCGAACGGGTTTCGAGAGGAATTGTTTCAAGAGTTGGAAAGTTATTTGAGAGAAGCGGTTAGATCGGAAGAAGTGGAATCGTTCGGCACGAGAGAGGAAAACTTTTTCGAAGTTGCCGTGGCGAACGCCACCGGGAACAACGCCAAGAGGAATCAGTTCGCGTATTACGACCCGCGATACGCGTTGACGTTACTCGAGTCGCGCATGGATAAAAAAGTCGCGTATAAATGCGTCGCATTTCTGCACTGTTTGTTGAAAGAGTACGAAGAAGCCATACGAGCTGCGTTGGAGCACGGGAACGACGTCGAGTTGGCGAAGACCATCGCCGACGCGCCAGTCTCAAACTCGTACGATTTCGACGGTGGCATCAACCACGCATATTTTGGTGGTAGCGGTGGTGTTGGCAATAAGAAGAGTAAAACGTCTTTGTTATTGAAGGAGATGCAAAAGAAACTGGCGATTAGACACGAAAGCGATGAAGACGAGAGCAGCGAGGATGAGGATGAGGACGAGGATACGAGCGACGAGGGAGAGAGCGACTCTGAAATCGAGCGCGAAGAAACCGCGCATTTGAGACGCAAGACGCTTTGGTTGGAGATCGCGAAGCACGTCATCGATAATTGCGCACCTCCTGATTCGAAAGAGAATGTCAACCAAGAATCGCTCGTCGAGCAAAAAGTCAAAGTAGCTTTGAAATTTCTCAAGGAGACGACCAAAGACAACAACGTTCGCGAACAACAATCGGGAGGACAAGGAGCGGAGAAGGACAACGCCACTAGAATTCTCGGCGTGGAAGACATCCTCCCGTTACTCCCTGATTTCACGAAAATCGACGCCGTTCGCGACGCCGTTCTCGAAGCGTTGCACAAGTACCAAAATGCCATCGAAACGATGAAGAAAGACATCGAACGAGACAGTGAAATCACCGCACTCGTGCGCGAACAAGTGCGTCAAATTCAATCGAAAGATTTAGAAATCGACGCAGAGGAGCCGTGCGCGACGTGCAAAAAACCAGTCCTGCGTAACGGTAAGGTCCCGGATTCCTCGGATTGTGCTAAATTGGCCCCGTTCTACGCATTTCCGTGTACGCACGCGTTTCATTGCGCCTGCTTGCTCCGCGAGGCGTTGCCGTTAATGCTCGACGACGAACGCAATCAGTGCCTCTCGTTGATGAAATGTCTCAAAATCCCACTCCCGATTCGTTTGAAGCCGAAAGTAAAACTGTGGGGGCCGCCTCCAAAAACGGCCACTGGTCACACCGCGGAATCCGCGGTGGAAAAGCTCGAAGACGTGCTCTGCCAAGAGTGTCCGATGTGCGGCATCATGCGCACGCGCATCATCGACGAGCCGCTTTTCCATCTTCCGGAGGAGCAAGAAGAGTACGACGCGTGGAATTTTGAAGACAAATATACCTTCGAGTTCGAACAAGACGCCTTACGATTCGTCTCCAGAGACGCAAACGAAAACGACGCAGCGAAAGAGTACGAAGAAGAGGAGGAGGAAGAAGAAGAAGTCATTCAAATCGTCGACGGCCACAAAATCTTGAGCGGATACGCGGAGATTTTCGACGAGTTACCGGGCCTCGCGCCGGTGATGCAAACTTGGGACAGGTACGTCTTCCACGACTCCTCGGACGAGGACGACACGAAAAAAAAAGACGATTCTTCATCCGACGAGGAGTATTATTATTATCATCATTCGCAGGTTAGTAGGTAGGTAGGTAGAGAGAGAGAGAGAGAGATTGAAGCGTTTAATACCATTTTCCTTTTTTTCTCATCTCCCTCACAAAAAAGCATGCGATTTGCATTTTCTGCGAAATCCTTCGCAACGTCGTGGGAAACAACCACCCAGATAACATCATCGACCGTAAAACGCATTCACCTGCTCTCAAATACGAGCAGCAAAAGAAGAACACACACTTTCTCACGACGACGACGTTTTGCCATGGATCGTCGCACTCATCATCATCATCTGAAAGCACCGGCGCGATGTTCGTCGTCGGACAACAAAACAGATAAAGCATCCACTTCCGGGAAAAATCCTTCGTCTTCTCTTCATCCTCCTCCGTTGTTTAAATTCGGATTACTGGCGGACATTCAGTACTGCGACACGGACGACCGGACGAATTTCAGCGGCTCGCAAGTTCGGAGGTACCGAAACGCTCTGAACGTCGCCAGGAACGCGGTGGAGCACTTCAATTTGCACCACCATGAACTCGAGGAGGATACCACCACCCTAAACAACACGACGACTGGCGGCGCGAGATCCGCCAAGACGCGGGGCATTGATTTCATCGTCCACAACGGGGACATCATCGACCACCAGTGCGCGTTTGATTTCCAAACGGATTCGTTTAAACCGATATCGGAAGGCCGCCGGCAATTGGCGGACGTGATGGAGATTTTAGATCGGAGCGCGTGCCGCGAGTGGATATTTACCATCGGGAACCACGAGTTGTATAATTTTACGCGAAGAGAGTTAATCGACGGCGTGGATTTGAAGAAAGAAGGAATCGAGTCGTATTCGAAAGATGGATTAACGTTTAAGTGCGCTTCTGAGGATGGGGATTTGTATTACGCGAAGAAACCACACGAGAAATGGAAGGTGATTATATTGAACCCGTACGACGTGTCGATTTATAGCAAAGGACGAGAGCAAGGGTTGGACGAGGAGGCTTTGTCGTTGTTGAGAAAACACAACCCGAACGCGGATAAGTGGTGCGACGAGAATCCAGACGTCGTGCAAACAGAGAGGATGAGCGGGACGTTTCCGTATTTTAAGGACTTAGAGGGGTTGAATGGGAGGTGGGTGCCGTTTAACGGCGGCGTCGGAGCGACGCAGCTGGAATGGTTGAGAGCAGAATTGAAAAGGTCGAAAGAGAACGAAGAGAAAGTGTTGATTTTTTGCCACTTACTCGTGCACCCGAAAACGACCAGCGGAACCGGGAGAACGTTGTTGTGGAATTACGACGAAGTTTTAGAAGTGATACAAAAAGTCGGCGACGGGTGCGTCAAATGCGTCTTCAGCGGGCACCAACACGAAGGCGGCGTTCACGTGGACGAGCTTGGCACGCACTTTGTCGTTTTGGAGTCGCCAATGTTAGCCAGCGACGAAGATAAAGGGCATCCGGGACCGTTTTGTGTCGTCGAGGTGAACGAAACGAGTGTTTTGATGAAAGGTTTCGGGAGGAGTTTTGAGAGTCGTCTGTTCCCGTACGAAGAAGGATTGGAAAACGTAGAGGCTTTAGAATATAAGATTGCGTTGTAATACTAATATATATAATGTACAACATGTGCATATATTTGGATCGTCCTCCATTGCGGAGGTCCATGCGTATTCACTTCGTTTCTTCTCGCGTAAGCAAGCGGCTGTTTATTATCGAAGCGCGTCAAATGTGAAAATGATCACACTTATCGACGCGCTCGTCACACGTATGAAAAACAGCGCACAAATTCGAGAAAAACGAGAGGACATGCAGAGAGAGAGATGCTCTTTAAATCCAACTTCTCGCGCTTTGTTTCGCGTAAAAATCTTGGTGATATTCCTCCGCGTCGTACCAAATCGTCACGGAACTCTCCGAAGGTGAATACACGTCCGTTTTAATCGGACCTTTACCATCCCTTTCCAAATTTTCAATCATTTTTATCGCCACTGCATGCTGCGCTTCGTTTTGGCACCAAATCGCGCTCTTATACTGCGCTTTCGCCTTCCATTGCGGCGAATGTTCATTGAAGAAAACGTGTAAAATTTTCTCAAAATTCGTTTCATTTTTAACAAAATCCAACTTTATCGCTTCCGTGTGTCCATCTCCACTGCAGACGGAGGTATACGTCGGATTTTCCGTCTCGCCGCCGCAATACCCAACTTTCGTCGATTCAACGATGCCTGTCATCTTTTGATAAACCGACTGTGGTCCCCAAAATCAACCGAGCGCGAGCACCGCGCACTCGTGAGTGGGGGAGAGTGGGACTGGGGGCGTTGCGTTCGACGCGTACGTTTTGACGTTTGTTTGTCGTGTAGAGGAGGAAGAAGAAGAATAAGGAGGACTTCTGGACGAGGATGTCGACGAGAAGAATGAATGTCGGATCGCGGAGGCGAACGACGACGTGTTAATAGTGGGTGACATCGTGATGGGATGGTTTATTAGGCTACCGATGATGCAATGAAGCAATGGTGTGAGGATTTTTTCGAGACAAAGAGTAACTAACGAACGCTCAAACGAGCAATATCTCAAATCAATCATCTCTTTACACTCTTTCTTTCGCACATCAAGCTTCATCTCTTGATGACCAACGGCCAATCGGGAAACTTTTTATTCCAATATCTCACGCCGTAGTGTTCCAACTTGCGACTCTCGTCGTCCAAGCTTTGACCGCGATAGGCGAGTTTCATGAGCCCGGGCATGATACCGGACCGGTCGCGGATGTACTCGCGCAAATCGGAGACTCGGATTTTAGACGGAACGTGGATCCAAAACGGGCCTCCGTATTCGGTGTCGGTGTGAAGTTCGGAAGTTACGAGTAAGGAGAGGATGGGGCAGTCGCCGTAGCGTTTTCGGTAGACGTATTCGCCGTGCGGGATGCCGGCTTCGAAGGCTTTTTGGCGGTCCTCGGCTTCTTGTTCCGGAGTCGGCTCGTACGGGTCGGTCCATTCAGTCACGTTGGCACCGTCGCGAGTGGTTTTTGGACAGTATCTGTTCGTTTTTAGGTTGACGAAGTTCAATCATCGTTAGCGTATTTAAGACGTGTCATATACTAAAAAATACGAGCGCGAGAGCAAAAAACGTACTTCTCCTCTTCCATGTAAAACGGGTAATTGTTCGGAGGAATATCAAAATACCCCGTCTTTCCTGTGCCCGGTTTATCGTTGTACTTACTAAACGCTCGGTACCTGTTTGAAAAGGAGAGGAAATGAGTGCATTACTTAGTTCGCCATCATCATCATCAGAGAGGAGAGAGAGAAAAAAAACGCTCGCAAGGCGTTTCGATATAAAAAAAAAACACAAGTGGATCAGAACAAATCTCAAATCGCACTAGTAATCACCGCTCATCCCGGCCCTCGCATCATCATCAATCGCGCGCGAAATCATCAGGAAGACAAGAAGAACATTAAGGATTCGATTTTTGTCGTCGTCATCGTCTTCATCATCATCGAAACATCTTCAAAACGACTAATATTAATCCCCTAATTTTTACTCCGCATTCCAAAAACGAAAAAACACACCTGGGAGGCACGAACGCGTTTTCGCCGTCGATGCCCCCGCCGTGCGACCCGGGCGCTTGCGCGTACGCGTAGTCGTCGAAGTCGAAACTTTGCTCGTGCGCTGGTTTCATCCCGGTCATTTGCGAGGACATCTTTTCTTCAATTCAATTCGCGCGCGAAGCCACTCGTAGTAGTAGTGTCGTTTTTTAGATCAGAGAGAGAAAAAATACGAGCGTTTTTCAAGAATGAAGAAAATTTGGTCAAATTTTTAGACAAGTTTGATTCGTTGTTCGGTATCTGCGATGAATGTACGACGTGTATGCGTGTACTTTTAGAACTACAAATGAGCTAATGTTGAGTACGCATGTGCGTTTTCAAATTACTAGATTGAGTGAAACGCTTCTCGCACACAACACACTCGTACGGTTTCTCGTTCGTGTGAATACGCATGTGGACTTTCAAACTAAGAGAATGACGAAAACTCTTCTCGCACACATCACATGCATACGGTTTCTCGTTCGTGTGAATACGCATGTGGATTTCCAAAGTACCAGCTCGACTAAATCGCTTCTCACACACATCACATTCGTACGGTTTCTCGTTCGTGTGCATACGCATGTGCTTTTCCAAAGCAGCAGTTTCACGAAAAGCTTTATCGCAAACATCACACTCATACGGTCTCTCGTTCGTGTGAGTACGCATGTGTCTGGCCAAGAGGGATGTATATCGAAACACCTTCTCGCAAACATCGCACTCGTGTTGCGTTCTCTTTCTCTTCGATCCTTTCCTAAAAGCAGGTTCTTCTTTTCGTATCTTTTCGTCCATTTCATCATCATCATCATCATCATCATCTGGTATTTGCAAACACACCACCACCGGTTCTTTAACTTCTTCTTTTTCCCTAAACTCTTCTCCCTTCAAAACCGTCCTCGCATTTTCCGCTCGTTTAGGATGCGGATTCTTTCTTCGTCCCATGCTTCTTCTCCCGTTGTTGATGTTGTCGCATTACAGTTGTACAGTGAAGTTTTTAGATACAAAAAAGACATCCAAATCTGCACAACGAAAGAGAGTTGTGTACGCTCTACTCTTCGTAGTCGTTTAAACACACACTTTATGCGCCGAGGAGGAGGATTAGGAGGAGAGAACAACAAGGACGACGAGAATACTACCACTACTACGAGTACTACGAACGACGAGCGGCTGTTACTGAGCAAAACAAACAACACCAATGCGAAGGTGATGATGAAATTTCCCGTTAAGAAACGAGCGTTGAACACCAAGAAGAACAATCGAGTCGTTCGATATGTGCTCGTTTTTTTACTCGCGCTATTCGCGTTTCGGATTTTCTTTTTAACGGAAATCGGAGAGTTTAATGGGAAGGAAACGAGGAACGAGACGAGGACGAAAGGAAGCGGTGATCGATTGGTTTTGTTTTTGAAAGATTTGGTTTTGGGCATTCGGAGTAAAGATGAGACGAGTTTCAAAGCGCCGTCGTCATCGTCAATGGATTCGATGGAAGACGATTACCAAGACGACTTGAAATGGGACGAAAACCTCGAGCAAAATCTCAGCGAGAAGCAAGAGGAGCGAAAGTTAGAAGCGAGGGAGAAACGGAAGCAAGATCACCTGTTGGATTTACCGTCGAAGAAGTTTCGACTGGGGACGATAATACCGGACGTGAATTCCGGCAGGTGTCGGTCGAGACACCCGCCGGATTTCTTTAAACGGCAGATATGGAAATCGTTCGAGTTGGATCCGAAGAACGCGCCGTTGAACGCGAGTTTGATTGAAGAGGCGAGGAAGTGTTTGGTATTGGACGTCGACGATACAAATGACGACGGCGAGGATGACGGTACGAACGCGATTCAGCTGACGAAGTCGTTTTTAGAGAAATTACCGTTAGTGCGAGGATCTAGGGTGATGAAGATGGTTTTGGAAGGGGACATTCCAAACGGCGTGTCGCCGAGGTTGGAGATTCCCACGGAGTATTTGGACGACGGGTTGATTGGACGAGCATTTAGTAGTAGTAGTGGTAGTAGTAGTAGTAGTAGTAGTAGTAGTCGCAGTAGTAAAGAACGGAAAGAGTTCCCGAGATTTAAGACGTGCGCAGTCGTCGGTACGTCTGGAACGTTGAAGGAAAAGGCGCTAGGAGAGCAAATAGATAAACACGAGGCGGTTATTCGAACAGATTTAGGACGGACAGTTGGATTCGAGAAAGATGTAGGCGCGCGAACGACGTTTGATTTCGCCGCGGCGAACGATTTGCGCAATTTGGTTTCAAACAAAAATGCCTTTGCCGGTCGCGAAGAAGACGACGACGTGGAACCAGAAGACGATAGCGAGTTGGAGAATGAAAACGAAGGCGCAAAAATGCGAAACGCGAAACGAAGACGACGCAGAAACGCGTTACATCCGCAAACGCTCGAATCGATCGTGGCGAGAAACTCGACGATTGTTTTACACGAACTCTTCAGTCGCGCGGCATTGAGAGGTACCTACCCTCCTTTCATACGCGCATTCGAGCAACTTCGTCGTTCTGAAGAAGAGAAAGGAGGAGTAAGAGTAGACAGCGGTGGTGTTCCTTCCGTTGCTGCCATCGAACCTCGCCTCCTCGTCCGCATCCTCCAAACCTTCCACCGAGTCGCCAACGCGCTCGACCAGAACTCCCACGAAACCGGAGCCCCATCCGGCGCGAGAGATATCTCCTCCTCTTCTCGCGCTCCAATATCCATCGTCGCCACTTTATTCGCGTTACAAATTTGCGACAAAGTCAACGCGTTCGGGTTAGCGCCGCCGTTAGCGGTTCAATCCTCCTCCTCCTCCTCTGGTAAACTCGACGCCTCCTCTTCCGGCGACGAAAAAATTGGACGAACGCGACCGACGTATCGAAACTACTGGGACCGAAATTTCGCGCACGTCGGGACGTTAAAGAAACACGGCTTAAGAGATGCCGGGTGGGAAGTCGCCAGAGCGATCGGCCAGTGGCCGTGTTCCGGAGGCCAGTTGCGCGTCATCGATCCGAAGCCCACCGTGAAAGAATAATAGATTTTTTTGTAAAGCAGAATTGAAAATCCATATCTTTCTCTTCACAAATAAACGACTTTTCGCGCGCGCGCGCGTATTATTATTACATCATCACGAGAGACCTCTAAAGAAGAAGAACAGAGCGACGAAGACCTCTCCATCGTCTGAGTTAGTATTATGACTATCATCATGTCTTCTCTTTCGCATCGTACTCTTCCTCTTCCTCAAGGCTTGGGGAAACAACAACAAAGATATGGTCGAGAGAAATCATCATCATCCAGGCGGCAAAGACGAGCGGCGGTGAGCGCGATAAAATCATCCTCGCCCTCGTCCTTTATCCCAACAGAGGTTTCAGAGTTCATCGAACCAGCGGCGATTGAAATGGCGAGAAGAGTCCAAGTGGTCGAAGTTCCCGTGGAAGGGAGAGAAAAGAACGTCGTGACGTCTTTAGTGCAAAGCGAGAAGCGAGAGGACGCGAGCGACGAATACCATCCGTTCGTTTTACTGCACGGATTTGATTCCTCGTGCTTAGAGTATCGGAGATTGTTTCCAAAGTTGGAAGAAAACGGCGCAGAAGTGTACGCTTTGGATTTGTTAGGGTGGGGGTTTACGGACGGTTTGGACGGGGGCGTCGGGGACTATTCGCCGGAGGCGAAGTGCGCGCACTTGTACGCGTGGTGGAAACAGAACGTGAATCGACCGATCGTTTTAGCCGGGGCGAGTTTAGGTGGGGCGGCGGCGATTGAATTTGCGAGTCGGTACCCGGAAGCGGTCACACGGTTGGTTTTAATCGACGCTCAAGGTTTTATCGATGGGATTGGACCGATGGGAATGTTGCCGACGCCGATTGCCAAAGCGGGGGTGGATATTTTGAGAACGAGATGGTTGAGGTCCGGGGCGAATAAGATGGCGTATTTCGACCAAAAGTATGCAACAGATGACGCGCAAAACGTCGGGAGATTACACACGCTTTTACCGCAATGGAACGACGCGACGTTGAGTTTCATGCGATCCGGCGGGTTCCGAGTCGTCGAGAAGATTCCGCAATTGACGACGAAGACGATGGTGTTGTGGGGAAGAGGCGATAAGATTTTGGAACCTGAAAACGCGGAGAGGTTTGAGAAAGAAATTCAAGACTGCGAGTTGGTGTGGGTGGAAGAGAGCGGGCACGTTCCGCACCTGGAGCAGCCAGATTTTACGTGCGCGCAGTTGTTGAGATTCGGAAAGAAATAAAAAAAAGCGATTTGTAAGATAAAGCCAGTATTTATTCATGATCATGATCATCATCATGATCATCATCATGATCATCATTAATTCGGGACGCTACTACTACTACCAGCATTCGTACCGTCCTCGTCGTCGTTCTCTTTCATCAGCATAAAGTTCATCGCAAATTGCGGCGTCCCGTTTTCCGGTACTTTGAATATAGAATCCGTCCCGTCTTCTCTCGGAAAAAGGTCCAAACCGGGCATCATCCACATTTTACCCACATACACGCCTGGGTATACCTCGCGGATCTCGTCTCGAAACTTGCTAAACTCGTGGCCAAATTTCGAATAGTTGATACCGATTGCTGCTTTGCCATCAAAAATCGACGTCGCGTCGTACTCTACGTCGCCTTTATACAACTCGATTGGTTCGTTTAAGCCAAGTAAGGCGTTCACGATTGGGCCGTAGCTGAGCTTGATTCGGTTGGTCACCGCCGTCGTCTCCGACCCGTCGATTTCATCGACCACTTTCTTGAAACACTTACCCCGCCAGCTGTTAAAAGTCAAAGTGCGTCGTATGCCGTAGAACTTTGCTATCGTAGTTTTCCAGTCGTTCCCTAGAATACATCCTCGATAACATCCGCTCGGAATGTCCTCGCCGTCCATCGGGAACGCCTGCACGTAACTGTCGTCGAACGAACTTTGATTAAACTCTCTCACGAACGCGTCCGAGCGACACAACGCATCGTGCACGGAACTATCAATCTCCGAGAAATCATCCAATCCGTGTTCAATCCTCGCCAATCCTTTCTCCGTGGACAGCGCGTTCGCCATCCTCGTCAGCGTATTCGCAAACTCGCTTTCGGAATTTGTCTTTGGCAAAGTTTGATGTTTCTCTTCGATTTTCATCTCTTCGATGGCTGCCGTTTCGGCACCCCGTGCGCTGATTAAATCGACGACGTAATTCCACGCGAATTTAAAAACTTTTTGGTTCAACGTCGACGGCGGCGGCGGCGGAGGTAACTGGTTATACGGACTGTTGGGTGTGTTCGAGGCACCTCCTAAGAGTTTCCTTGTCGGAAAAACAGAAGGAGTTGTTTCTTCCGCGCGCGAGAATGTTGAATGCGTCATCAACGTCGCGAAAAACAAAAAGAACACGCGCACATTCACACTCATTTTAACGAATTCGAAGTCGCGAGATAAATGTCGCAATGTCGCGTAATACGGAAGGGTTTGGTGCGTGCGCAAAAGTGCCGCTTATTTTTTGTCTCTGGTTTCCTCGAACTTTTGTTTTACAGCGGCCGCGTGTGAGTGTTGTTTTGCATTTTTTTCTCTTTCCTTTCCCCATTACGCGTAACAGAAAGAGAGAGACAGACGGACGAGAAGAATGTCTTCCCAGCTCCGAATGCGCACGACGACGACGACGAGCCAGGCGCACCCGTCTCGCTCGAACAAGGCGAAAAACCGCGACGCGCCGAGAAAGCAAAGACTCCCTCTCGCGGAACGATTGGAGTTGAAATTAGGGGTTTCCGTCGCGGAGTTGAACGGAAAAAGAAGTGTGCTCGAAGGCGGCGAAGCTTTGCGACGACGACGCGCAAAGTCGAAAGAAAACGCGCAGATTTACGTGCGATACGACAGCGAGAACAGAGGAGGAGGTGTGAGTAAAGAAGACGATGATAATGGTTCGTCGTCGTTTGAATACGACGAAGAGAGAGGCAAAGCGATTTTACAACGGGTACTACAGGAGGAAAATGAAAAGAGGTATCCGAAACAGCTATCGGACGCGTGGTTTCGGAAACGCGTCGCGATGGTCACCGCGTCGGACGTGGGAGGGATTCTTGGTTTGGAAAAGAGGAGAGATATGACGATGGATAAAATTATGGAGAAGAAGTTTAAACAGAGAGAACGGTACGAGGAGATGGGTGACGACGGTCGCGCGAATCGAATAGCGATACCGCCGGCGATGAATAAAGTGCCGGCGACGAAGCACGGCGATTATTACGAGGAAATCGCGATAAAACATTACGAGGCGATTACCGGCGAAGTGTGCATTCCGTGCGGTTTGAAAACGCACGACGATGGAGAATATTGGTTTCTAGGCGCGTCGCCGGACGGATTGACTGAAAGCGGGAAGATCGTAGAGGTCAAGTGTCCGTACACGCGAAAGATTCAACAGAAAACAAGATGCTTGGAACACTATTCGCAAATCCAAACGTTGTTGGAAGTTTTTGATTTGGAAGTTTGCGATTTCGTCCAGTTTAAACCGGCAGGTAAAGGTACCGGGCACAGCGGCGACGTCTCGAGACCGAAGATGTTGATTGAATGCGTGAAAAGAGATCGCGTTTGGTTTGCGAATCACTCGAAGGAGTTGGTGAACGCCTCGAAGAAACTCCCGATGCCGTTGTTGTAAGAAGAAAGGATGTATAGTATTAGCCGGTCGTTCTCCATTGTAACGAGTTAGATTGTTGTATGCCGCGTGTTGTACTAGTACCTAGGTATTTTATCGTATCGTTACAAATTTTACAGTTCATCCTTTTCCTTCTCTTCTCGAAAAATCGGGCGAAATTCCGCCGGCGAAGGCGCTTTCTTGACCGCTTCTCTTAATTTTTCCGTCGCGAAACGACCTGCGCGGTCGTCTTTGGTATATTTAGTCCCTTTCATAACCGATCCAGTCCAGAACATGGCTCGAGGAATGACCTCTAACTTCGCGCCGTTTAATGTCAATCGTGAGAGAATCTCCCACACGTCGTAGCCATCCGAGTGACTTTTGTCGAATAAGACCAAACCGGCGTGATTGATTAATGAGTTTAAAGTGACCATGAATACCGGACCGCCCATGCAATTTCTCGTCGTAGCGACTGGAAATGCCGCGCCTAAGAACGGTTGAAATTGGCGCATATTCGCCGAGGTTAACTTCCGGATATCCGCATCTTCGGCGAGCGCAGAGGTCCCGTCGTAGACGTGCGCGAACGAGGTCACAACGTTCGCATCGAACCGAAACAAAGCGGATTGAAACACGCGCAACGCGTGCGGCTCCAACACGTTCCCGGCATCCACAAATGCAATTTCGCTGAAGCCATTCTTCTCTCGATTCAAAATGGCCGTTTTGAATGCAAAATTACGACAGACTGCCAACGAGGCGCCAATCTTTTCAACCACACTCAAATCGTAATCGAGATTTTTGCTGTCTTTGTCCACTTGATGAAACGCTGGGTTCCGCTCGCTCGAGGTGCACACGACGACAGCTTTCGGTTTCACGTGTTTCTGTTTGGAAATGGATTTTAACGTTCTCGCGAGTTTCTCGTCCACGTCTCTCGTGGCGACAACGATGAGTATGCCTTTGGAGACGTTGTGCGCTCTCATATCGACGATGTCACGAACCATCTCGGATTCCTCGGTAATTTTCTTCATTCTCCGAAGAACTGCGGCGCCTGGGGAGGAGGAAGAAGGTGAAGATTTGAGCATCAATTCGCGCGACATGGCCACATCTTTGTGAAACTGCACCCATCTCTGTTCGTTTTTGATGACATCGACGGTGCTTTCAAAGGCGTTCGTAACAAAGCCGTGGTCTAAAATCTCTCTCAACTTTTCCGACAACGCGTTGACGGAATTTCTTGGGAACAAAATGTCAAACTCTTTTTTTTCATACTTGCTTAAAACAACGTTTGTTCTTCGCTTCACGAGCTCAGGCATACCACCGGCGTCGGAAGCGATGAACGGCGCGTTCACGCCGAACAACTCAAACACGCTCAACGGTGAATTTTCCACCAGCGAAGGCAACACCGCCAACCGCCTCTTTCCTTTCTCGAGTAAATACCGCAACGCTTCCGCGGAGTTCTTCTCCGTGAATACGTTCACTTCTGTCACTTTTGCTCTGTTTTTCTCCTCTCGCCACGGACGCGAACGACGCTCGACGAAGCGTTTCGACGGTTCGCGATCGATTTTGTTTCTATCGGAACCCAAAAAAGTGACTTTGAACGGTTTCACGTCGAGTTTACGAAGTAAAGCGTCGATGGCGTCGCAGAACAAAATAACACCTTTTCGCGTTTCCAATCGTCCGAAAAAGACAAACTCCTGAATTAATTCGATGGTGGCTGATTCTTCTCGTTCGTCTTCATTGTCGTCCGTTTCTTTCTCTTTCTCTTCTACTGCTACTTCTACGTTCTCTTCTTCTATTTTCTTTTCCCCCATCAGCGCGCTCCTTAACCAAGACGTAATCTTACCTGCTATGGATTCCTTCACATCTACTCTCTCTCCTCCTCCTCCTCCTCCTTCGCCTATACTCGTGTGACCCAACCGATCTCTGACGTACTTCTCCACGTCCAGCGCCTCTCTCACGGCTTCTTTCGCCTCCACCGGCAAAACGTACGGCTGCACGAACGCGTTCTCCGCCAGCGTCCATCCCGCCTCCCCTTCCATCCAATCTAACAAATACTCGCTCGGAGAGACGACCACGTCCGCTAACTCTACGCTTTTCATCTCTAAAAAATGACTTTCTAAATCCTCCACTGATTCAATCTTCTCCTCGTTCGCTTTCCGCGCCCAAAGCAACGGCCCGTGCGTCATCACCATCAACAACGAGTTCTTCAATCCTAAACCGCTCTTCTTGTGCAACAAACTGTAATACCCGACGCCTTGCCAATCCGCAAAATGTATCACGTCGAACGGTTTGTTCGTCTTCGCTTGTTCCAGTAAAATCCAATCTAAAACCGCGTAAGAGGTTGCGGCGTGATACGTTATCCCGGAAACGCGGTGCGGCGGGAGCGGAACCAAGTTTACGTTCAACCGATCTTTGTAATACTCTTGCCATTGCGTAAACGGATCCTCCGCGCGTCTTCGCCGTCTTTTGTCGTCGTCGTCCTCTTCGTCGCGCAACTTTTTATGAATCTTCCCGTGTACTTTTCGTCCTTGCGTGTACACTAAAGTCACGTTAAAAAATCTCTCCTCTTTTCCTTCTTCGTCTTCTTTCGACGACAAAACGTTCGCCAGGGAGGTATAAAACGTTCCAATCCCGCCGTTCGGTACGAGACCGGCAAACTCCGAGCAGACGATCAACACGCCGCGAGATTTTTCCTCTTTGCTCAAAATTGGCTTAAAAGAATCATCATCTCGTTCTCGATGATGAGAAAACTTCTTCTGCTTTGCTAAAGAAGATTCTCCCTCTTTTTCGCCGCCAAAGAAGAAGAGCGAATCATCAGATACACGCTCGTTGTCTTCTTCCCCCGAGAAGAGCAACGATAACGCAGGAAACGACGGTCTTTTCTTCTCCTCGTCTTTGTTTTTGTCGGCCGATGCGAACGATGATGATGATGACGATGAGAACAGAAGAAGGCGCAGAAGAAACACTTCAAGGAGAAAAAAGAGGCGCAAATGCGCTCTTTTCATTTCGCAAAACCACCAAAAGCCGCTTGTTCTTTGCGACACCGACAACAACGCAATAACAACAACAACAACAGCGACGGCTTTTTCTCTTCAAACTTTCTCTCTTCTCCGATGATACATAAATGACGCTTTTATTATTAGTATACTCTCTCTGTATAAATATATCGCACAAATGCAAATGTGTTTTTTCGTCTCTTCTTTTTCTCTCTCGTCGTTTTCTGTCAAGTGTCTTCTGTCTGAAATTCAAATTTTTCTTTTCCTCAGATTTTTTTTGTTCGAAGAAGCTCTCCTTTTTAAAAGAACGAACACGAGAACGCATTCCTTTGATATTAATAGAGTCGTTTCTCTCTCTCTGTCTCTCTCTCTCTTCCTTGCTGTCGTCTTCTGTTGTTTGCTCTGCTGTTTTATTATTAGTATTCTGTCGGTGTTCGTTTTTTAAACGAAAAGACGCGCTGTTTTTGTTGCGCTCTTTAGTAAACGATGGAGTGGGCGGCATTCAACGAGAACGATGATTCGCAGCGTCGCGAACGCAATCGGCATCATCATCTTCGCGAGGGAGACTTTGACGACGAAA
>JACLAB010012785.1_pt1 | contig 26850 bp, 16 predicted proteins | sample 8027921 | NCBI WGS metagenome assembly JACLAB01 (sample SAMN15725117, study PRJNA655200) | protist metagenome | isolation source: fluorescence activated cell sorting (FACS) single amplified genomes of... | place: USA: West Boothbay Harbor, Gulf of Maine | collected 2000-07-19 | reverse complement strand
ACGTATACATTCGTATTTGACTTTAATATTTAAATAATAATACGAACGAAGATAATAAATAAATAAATAAATCAAGTGAAAACCCAACTCTTTTGACCAGGAAGCAAAAAGCAGAGGGCAGCAAACATATCCGCAAGACTGCGAGCCCCGATGGAAGCGAGACCTTCACCTCTGTATATCCTTCCAACAATTTTTTGAACTAGTTACGCACTCACCGACCGAGCACGTGACGTCTGTTTCTACCTCGATGTCGTCAGTCGGTGAGAACAAGTTGTCTGAGAATCTTGCCAGTCTTCCTTAAACTCTGTCTTCTGCGTGGACAGATTGGACCGTTGTAAGTAGAAAATCCTGTCGGCGGATGAGCGCTGCTGGTGAGCTATTTGTATGAGCAACCACTCTTGGCCCAAGCCCACAGAGCCAAAACGTTGAACTGCCTTTTATGTCACCCTTACAACTTTTGGTTGGCAGCACTTGTTGCACTCAGGACCCATGCAGAGGCACACACACAGCCCGTCGAGGATGGTCACGGTGTAACGTTCGAACGTTCCATTTTTCAGCTCAGACGCGCGGTAACTCAGCTGAGAGAGGCGAAGTTTGTTACTAATTTGCTTGAGAAACTGAACTTTGCAGGTGTGACGAAGCAAGCAAGATTTCGTCGATTTGTTGTTCTTGGTCTTGGCTCACCTTCAAACTCAACTGTTGCTCGCCTGCAGCTCTCTCTCGCAATGATTTTGGTAGAGCACCTTTGTCTGGATGCCTCGGCTATGGAGCTATACGACCCAGTTTTTACGCCAATTGATAAAAAGCTACTAGGCTCACTTGACAAAGTTTTTCAAGATATTGGGGAATGTACACTTTCACCGGATCTTCCTTTGCCTCGCTACCGGTGTAAGGCGATGAGTCCAACACTCTTGACGAAAGAGGCTTCTGATAGATACGCCGGGCCAGAAGCAGCGGTCACGAAGGACCCGACATTTTGGTTCATGCCACACTGCGAAGTTGACCTGTATGAAAATGTGTTAAAAGCGAATTGGGGTAGTCCTTCTGTCTTGCAGTCACACATCTTCCTTGGAAATAATTTTGAGACGTATGCTGAGAGGTGGGATCGAAGGCATAACCATGCAAGTTGCCCACATTACATCCTTACGGCAGCAAAGCGTCTGTGTTTGAAGATTCAAATAGAAGGAAGCTCTTCCCAGATTGAAACAGCTGCGTTCGGCGACACCAGTGTACAGATAGTAGGTCTGCGCTAACAATCAGCCAGCACAAGGCGTGTAGCTCAAGTTAGCGTTTTCCATATGTTCATCACGAAGGTGACATTGAAATGACCTTATGAAGAATCGATAACCACGCGCAGGAAAAACATTCTGAGCATGTCCAAATAAACGACTTGTGGAGATGATCCAGCCCATCCATTCTGCCACAAGTTCGCACTAACCGGGAACCCAGTGCAACGTTCAGATATTTGTTGACCTCACTTAGCTGAGCTTTTGCGCGCAGAGAGTAGCTACATCTGAACAAGACTTAACATCCATCAGTGCCATTGAGCACCCTTTAAATGTGAAATGTTAAAATTAACTGTTAAAATTACATACATAACCTGAAACTCTTGGTTGCAATCATTTTGACCAGCGTTTTGTAAGAACACTCAGAAATATCATAAAAGCTGATTGCAATACAGTGCAAGCAAAAAGTGAGCCAAGAGCAACAGCAAGCATCCTCTCAGTTATGGCAGATTTGTGCGCACTACAACAAGGCTCTTGGAAAGGAGCAAGTTTGATCTTGAGGGCATCGACTTTCAGTGAAATGTGATGTTGAATGCTTGATGCAGACATCGCGGATTGTGTCAGCTTTTCGTGCTGATGGTCCATGCTCATAAAATCCATTCGGTAGAAGTACAGCACGGGTGGGGGAGGCAATGAAAGAGATTGCGGCTTAGGCGCATTCATAAATGATGATCCTAAGGCGTTTGAGATGGTGTCGTCATGCTCTATTGCATCAGTCGACATCTTAAAAGTTGAGGAAACCAAGGAAGGTGGTGAAGTGCCAACTGTTTCATTTACACTATCATGCAACAAGTCTCGAGTCCCATGAGGCATAAGCAAAAGCGTGCGGCGCGGCATTTTATGATCGATCGCATTACGGTTAAATGCCTCGGAAGAATAACGATACTTTGCTGATGATATCTGTTGCGTCGCATTCGCTACGGTCTGGTCGTTGTTGATTGAAGGACTTGGTGTCATGTTGAAGTTTGTGGACGAACGTGGGGCAAAATCAGACGATGAGTAATACCCAGAATCCAGCCAAAACTTCATAACTTCCATCGGTGCTCTCAAACATGCTCTTAGATTTTGATATCCGTAGTGGTCTTTGTCGTTGTACGTCTCTTCAAATGCATCTTTACAATTGACAAAGAACTGCCAGTTGTTTTCACACACGTACCAGAAGGGAACTGGGTCATTCACAGTCCACGAGTCCCAAACTATCGGGACTGCACAGTATGTCCCTTCCTCTGATTTACCAGCTGTGCGTGCATTTGTAGTATCCTGAAGGGGGAGAACCTCGTGTGCCTGCCCCATGAGGTCAAATCTGAAATTTTGAGGGCTTATACTTTGAAGCGAGAGCACATCTGCATTGAAAACATCAGGCCTCAGACCTTCGATGGGATATAAGCCATTGTTATCTGACCCGTACGCTGCGACTGCTTTATCTAGCTCGGAACGCGTGACCAGTCCATGCCCTAAGAAACAGGTTGGCACGATAGCCGCGAAAGCACCGAGGGCGAGATATCTTGTCGCAGGTCCTGGGAGGTACAAAGAACAGTACATCATGAAGCCAAGATAGCAGAGTGCTAGAAAAGATCCGCACAAAACTCCGCCGGCGCAGTTATCGCACGACACAGTGGAAATGAACATCAACGTATACTCGATCAAGAAACTTGTGCATATAGCAACTGGCGCAGGCAGGCGGCAGGCATACATCCAGATGGCAGACTTTTGAACACGCAACATAGCGTCACCCACAGAAATCAACATTTCGAACCGACCTGCCAGATGGACAGGGCGAAAGCACCGAAAGCCGTTGTCGTGCTCTAGCGTTTACGGACCGATCTCTCGTAATTGTCGGTTAATCCGAGAGGGTCCGGGATGGTTCTGATGTTGCTCTATCAAGTCATAGTTGCACGCGTGACAAGCAGGAGTTGTGCTCTTCGGAATAATGTATTGAGGACTATTTCACAGTCCTAGTGATAATGATAAACTTAGTTACGAAATAAACTTATTAACAACTCCGAAACTTACTGTAATAAGCTTCGAACGAAGGTAGAGTTTCGTAAGTTTTCGAAACGTACGAACAAGCAAGCAAGCAAGCAAGTAATAAGGTACCTTCGGTAAATTTTATATAAATATTACCTTCGAAACTTACGTATTACAAGGTACCGAAGGTACCTTGGTACCTTCGAGTACCTTCGTACAGTACCTTCGAAGGTACCTTCGAAGGTACCTGTAGCAGCTAGCTTATCATTATTACGAAGGTGGTAACACTTACTTTTTGTAGGGGAGACTGATTTTTTGGGGTTCGCTCCAGCCCAGGTGGGTCGGCCTCCGAGGATGTGATAAATAGTTTGGGCGGGTACACATCAAACGAACTCTCGGACTCATGATATGACGAGATTAATCGCATGGATAACCATCTTATTAACTTCAATTTACAGCCGACGTATGAGCAAACACGTGCTATCATTGTATGAAGCGGAAGACCTGGTATCGTTTACAATAAACACGGCTGTTTGCATTAAAATTGTAATTCATTGGATGCATACTACTATATCATTAACCATCCCCTCTTGAGGCTATGCCGACCCACATGGAGCGAACCCCTCCGAATCAGTCATTCCTTCCCTCGTTGGCCCCTGCCTGTAGGATTATTATCACCTTCGAAGGTATTTATAGTAAGTTTACCTTCGTTCGTATTAATCTTAATTAACTTATTATTTATACCTTCTGCTAAGTGAAATGCCCATACAGACCCCTTATATGTGTCCGCAAAAACTGTCAACCCTAAACTACATCCCATGTAATAATTATAATTTCACACCTGCTTGAAATTCAGAATACCTTCGTAATAATATAACCCGAATTAGGTCGGTTGTAATATTTCTTGGGCCGCATATTTATTTTATTTTCCCTTGTTTTTTACATATTTGGTCGTGTGACCAAAGCTAAATCGATCGACCGCGTGTTAATTTCAAGGGTGGTGGCGTCTCTTCGTGAACGCGGCAATCGAGCACCCAAGTTTCAAACACCCAAGCTCCCACGACAGGCCTTCGAACCATACACAGAGCGCTGGAGCGGCAACGGCAATGATGTCGAGAAGTGCCTGGGACACCCGCTTGGCTGGGAAAAGCGAAACAACTGAAATTGCTTTTGCGCCTTTTTTTACAAATGCTGGGACTGTGCAAGTCGGGAATAAGATTGGTCTACTCCTTAATTGTGGTGCCCATGCGTCTAGAGTCGTGGGAAAGGGAGGATCAAAGATTCGCGATTTAATGGATCGTTCGGGCGCTGGTTTGCGAGTTGCAAGGAATTCTGGTTTGTGTGAAATACGCGGTACTTTCAAGGATGTGCAGGTGGCCAAGAGGCTTGTGCTAGATGTCGTCGATGATGGAGTTGTCCGAGACATGCGCGCGACTATCTCACAGGCACTCAGTATACCCGAGGATGCCCGAGACGGCTACCTCATGACAGCCTCACATCATGATACAAAATTGAAACTCGCTTGGCTCACACCCGTTGGTGTTGAGGTTCCTTTCCTACCTCCTGACAAATCTTACACTGTTCCACTCAGCCTGCAGTGAAGGCATTGCACCATGTGAGTACACGTCGCTCGGCAACTTGTAAGTGTCCAAATCTTGCGCAGTTCTATCTCGGTTGCTATATTCAGTCGCTGACAAGTTGGTTGCAAAAAAAAATAAACCCCTGGGAAATCTGTTCCCTCAAAGAAGCGCTCGTGCAAACTTTTAAATGTTTTGATCACTTTATTTGCTTGTTACTGCACGGTTATATGTGCCTGTCAAGCGACTTGTTTGCTAGAGGTCACTAAATGGCATGTAAACAGTTCGCCGGTAACAGATGCAAGAGGTATAATTTGCCAGAACTCACACGATGGTTCGATGGCACACGTTTTCTACCAACCAGATGTGTACAGATGATCTGAAAGGCACACCCCCTACGAGCGTGTCGTCGTCCATATTCCTACCAAAGATACACATACATAATCGTGCTCACAAAAAGTTACGGACAGCGCGGTAAAGCGTCCAAGCTACTGCACTTCATTTGTTCTCTTCAGCGATAAATCGTGCCACACGCGCCTCCTTTATCCGAATCAAATGGATGCACTTGTCTTTGGAAATATCTATGCCCCATGGACATGAAATCTGGGCAAAGATAAACGTCTTGCTTACCTGTCCGCAAAGTCGGCTAACTGCCTGAACATCGACCCAGTAGCCAAAATTAATTTGTCGATGAAGCCATCTTTCAGACTCAAGATAATTCGGCGTCTCTATGTCCAGACATTTGCGGATAACCCGAAATGGCATGAGTCGTTCCAATGCGGCGAGTGCATCTGACGAGGGTTGAATCACGACGCAGTGGTCCGAGTGCACCAAACTTGGAACATTGCGATAAAGCACAAAATCAGAGCCATACTGCAGGCCTGACTTCAGTAACCACCCGGCCTTGCGGAAGTGCACGAATGAAGCAAGACGAGGCACAAAGTCAGGAGTATCTTCATACACCTGTCTTCCGAAAGTTCTTGCGTTTTCCACTCGTAGCAGTACGCGCCAATGACTGAGAAGGCTTAGCCTGCACAACGCTGTCTGCTTCTCGTTTTTATCACAGCTCCCAGACGCTGACGTGTATACGGTGAGAAATTTCAATATCCATGCGGCGTAGAAGGATTCATGGGGGGATAGGCGAATAATTATCGCGCGACATGGGTCCAACATAGTAACGGGTGAAAGGTTGCATGGTTCTGCGCAGGTATTTGTAGAGGTGTTGAGGAATAAGGGCATGCCAACCGCAGCCTCTCCAGGAACTCTCCGTCCAATGCAGAGTCTGTCAAGAATATATGCCAGCTGCCGTGTGCATGACATCCACACGCTACCACGAAAGAGCACTCCGTGCTCTGTAATATCAGAAAGATACCGAATGCACTGTTTTTGTGAAAGCTGTTGCGACGTGAGCTTCTTTTTACCTCTGTTGTGAGCAGTGCTGCAGAGAGTCTCCGCCGGCATCGTTACCTTTTTCAGGGCCCACCTTTGCTTTCTTTCTCCGATTTGTCTCGCTCCCCCGCAATTTCTCCTTCAGGGTAGCTTCCTCTACCTGCACGATGTTGCGTTCGGGCATAGTCAGAACAAAATAATAATGGGGTCCTGGTAAGGATGCCAGACCTGTAGCTGCAGAAGTTCGTCGAAGAGGAACTTCCGGAGCTCTCGCAGGTTTTCTTGTTGCACCTTCAAACCTGTTGAGACATTTGCCGGCCCGGGGTCGCGCCCATCTGCTTCCCACGTTGGTGTCCGGCTTTTTATAGAGATGTTCTTCTTCTCTTCGCTGTCAAAATACATTAGGCGCAGCTCCCCTGCCTATCTCTCGCAGCGTGAGCGAATGAACACGAAACTCGAACAGGTCTTGCCTTCCAGGTCTTGCTTCTGTTTATCACACCTAAATGGACCATTATTTTTTCCTATTAATATCCTTGACTTTATTTTATGACTAGCTATCTATATATAGCTAGCTTGCTCTTCATGTATTTTCTGTTTCTTTTCCGAACGAAGATATATATGCGGCATAGCCGCACAACAAAATTTTTCAGGATGTCAAAAAGGGAGCGGCCGACGAGCCGCGTCGAGGCTGTTTATACTCTAAGCCCTGAAACCCCAACCCCGTCCCCCTAAAGACACGGCGCGGACCCTAAAGATACAGCGCATCGCTTGGTACTCGCGCGTCAGCGGCTACATGAGCGCGCATCTTGCTCATGGAAAATGCGCTTCTGTCAGCGCGTGGCACGCTTCAGGATATGTATGGGAAGAAGTAACTCAAGGATGACTGGTCCCGCTCGGTGCCAAATAAAAAATTGACTGGGTGACAAGTCCCGCCCCTGGGCCCAAAAAAAACACACACAGGTATATTTATATTTATTATTAGATGTACCATTATTATAATAATCTTAAGATCTTAATAATATAATAATATATAATAATTGTTAATAATATATATAATATATCATATGAAGGCAGGTAATAACAATGATAGATTAGATATATTAAAGATTATGTGTTATTTTATTTGTCATATTTTATTACGAACGAAACCATATTTTACCGAACGAAGAAGGTAAAAATCCTAACGCATCGAGTTTACGAATAGTGCGATAGAGACGTCGTTGTCGAATCATCTTGCCCACCTAGTATTGGCATCGATCATTGATCAGGAATTGGCATTCGCATGCTTTCCACGATGCAGCCTGCCCGGGCTTCTGTTGTCAATAGGATATTCACGCCTCGCTCGGCCTTTCAAAATGTTGGAAGGGGGAGTTTATCCCGCTCGCCTTCTTGCCAGAGGTCGGTTCTTCTCAGTATCTCGCAGGGTGGGGGATCTCGGTTTAATTTTCGAGCCCGCGACTATACGGCGAGACGCACCTGTGGAATTATGCATGCCGTGAGCGAAAAGTGTTTCGTCACAACGCCAGTTTACTATGTCAACGATAAGCCACACATCGGTCACGTCTACACTTCAACGGTAGCAGACGTTTATGCACGATTCCAAAGAAACATGGGCAAAGATGTGTATTTTCTCACCGGAACTGATGAACACGGCTTGAAGGTTGAGCAATCAGCTGAGAAACGTGGCGTTACTACACAGCAGCTTGCTGACGAGAATTCCGCGTTGTTTAGAGAGGTGATGGAGGCGATGAACATTTCATTCAGCTCATTCATTCGAACAACAGATGCGTCTCATAAAGTCCAGGTCCAAACTCTCGTCGAAATTTTGCTTCAGAAAGACTTCATTTACCTAGGAAAATTTGAAGGCTGGTATGACGAGGGACAAGAAGAATACTACACGGTATGAATCCTTTGCATAATTTTGGTGGTTCAACTTTTTATTTCATGCAACGTTATTCTTGAACCCTAAATTTCGGAGACAAAGGCAAAAGAAATCGGTTACAAATCCCCAATAAGTGGGAAGGATCTGATCCGATCGAGCGAGGAGAATTACTACTTTAAGCTTTCAGCCTTTCAGGACCAATTGCTGAGATTTCATGAGGACAATCCCACGTTCTTGACACCCTCTTCACGTCGAAATGAAATCATCAGAAGAGTAGAGGAAGGTCTAAATGACGTACCCGTAAGCCGCACCAATTTCACTTGGGGCGTTCCAATGCCCGGGGATGACACTCACGTGATATATGTGTGGATCGATGCTTTGCTGAACTACATTACCGCACTTAATCTTGCAGAAGGCCCTGAGACGAATGTGGGGGTTTCAATTTGCCGTTCAGAAGAGGGCTTGAAGGGCTATTGGCCCGCCTCGCTGCATGTCATGGCAAAGGAAATCAGTTGGTTTCATGCTGTTATTTGGCCAGCACTTCTTTTGGCACTCGAACTGCCTCTGCCTGAGCGCGTTCATGCGCACGGTTTCTGGATTCGCGAAGGGAGGAAGATGAGCAAATCTCTCGGAAACTTTGTTGACCTTGAAGTAATGAAGCGATTTTCTGATCATTATGGTTTAGACGGGTTCAGGTATTATCTGCTTACAGAAGGGCCCGTAGGATCGCAGGATGCCAACTTTTCGGCATCACGTGTGCACGAGGTGTACAACACGGACCTGGCCAATACCTTGGGTAACTCTTTGAGTCGTACGACCGCCATGGTAAATAAGTATTACAGTGACGGAGCGATCCCCTCAGAGATAAGCACAGCGGGAAAACGAATTACTTGGGAGCGATTCGACTGGCCAGAGCTCACGGCGGGAGCTGCAGCAGATGTAATGCGACACGTAGAAGATTTGGAGCTTCCAAAGGCAACGATGGCGGCTATAGGTATAGTGGCAAGGGTTGACCTTTTCATTTCTGAAACAGAGCCTTTCCGGATGGCGAAAGATGATTTAAAAGCTGAAGAGTTGGGAGCTGTGTTATACCAATGCCTCGAGGCTCTTCGAATCGCATGCGTGCTATTGGAGCCATTTATACCCGAAAAGATAATTGAAGTCGGAGAAAGTATGGATCTAGGGACTGGTTCCTTGTTAGAAAGAGTCGAGTGGGGTGGACTAAAACCGGGGGACAAAGTAAAAAAGATGAACATTTTTCCTCGCGTTTCGCCCCTAAATGATCAAGGTCTTCCTTTAGTCGGCTGAAGTGATAGTCATAATGTAATAGTTTCGAAGGTGACACGTTTAAAATTGATGATTTAAGTTCTTTGCACCTCATTTATTTACCAAGAAACCCATATCCTTTTTGTACGTCAGCTCTTCTCTCCATGTTAGTCGATCGCTGAACCAATCACCAGAGCTGCTACGACGACTGCACGTTCTCTCCATGTGTGACGTGAACACAGCCCCGAGGCTACAGGTTTTTGTCGTGTTTTGGAAAATCTCATCGGGATCAACACTGGCCTGCTTTGTGAGAACCGCAACAAGGGCATCAGTCCGCGCCCAATCGGGAATAGGTTTTCGCGGGTAAGGACGCTCCTCGTCTTCGTCAGTATCTGACCCACTGCGGTAGGGAGATATCTCGTATGAAATGCATTTCCCACTTTTGGTCGGTTTCTTCGAATCTTGGGAGTCGCATTCTTCTGAGGTAAGATGGGTTTGTCTGCCTTGGACTGGCACCGAAGCACTTATTTCATTGGCTAGAGTCACTGCACTCTTCGCAATGAATTTCTGCAGCCTTTGTTTTTTCTCCTCTACTGAGCGCACCGTGTTCAGACTTTTACGTTTGGCCGCGTTTGCTAGACTTTGGCGCTCGTATTTCCCTTGCTCGACCAATAGGCGTCGCATGCGATTTTGTTCTTCCTCAGCGGCTCGCTGGGCATGTTCCTGCTCTCTCCGGGCCTGCTGAAGTTTCATGTGTCGCCTTCTCTTCTCGTCCTTCTCCCTCGCCTCCGCGACATCTTTCGCGCGCCTTCGCTCAGCAGCTTCAACTTCTCGCTGGTTTCGCCCCTCTTCTTTGCGTCGTGAATCCAGCTCAAGCTTTCGGCGGTTCTCTGCCTCGAGGCGAGAACGAGATTCCATGGCGCGTTGCAGCCTTTGGATTACAGTGCTGGTCTGCGCAACTGGTACTGCAACCACCAGTTGATGGTCGGTTTTATCAGGTGGAATATCAGCGGAAGGTAGGTTCTGAATCATGTCCGGGAAAACGTTCTTCAAGTCTTCGCTCCTCACAGGCACGTGCGATTGTGGTGGGCTATGATACCCAGCTTTGATTTTTTCATTTCCATCAACAGGTGACGTATCCGGAAATTGTTGGTCCGGAAGGGATGTGGGCTGCACAGGCGTCGTCGCATCGGGACGATCGGGAACATCGCAAATAGGTGGGCATTTGGAGCGTTTCTTTGAATCAAAAGAAATACGGCTCCGCAACTCGTTTTTACGAGTTTTTGTGTGATTGCTGACAAGATAGTCAAGAAACGCCTTAGAAGAACCGGGATGCATCGAGCCTGGATATGTCACATTTTTGGGCTCGACTGGAGGTGAGTTTGCCGAACGTTCAAGTCGAGAGGGGGTACAATTAATGGATTTTACCCTGCCAGGAGGCACCGCAGAGCCTGTTTCGACCAAATGAATCGCGCGCGGATCCATGTTTGCCAAGTGACCAGGATTCTTCAAAGACGTGTTGGCTGTCTCGTGAGTAGGGCATACGAGCTCCGTATCATCTGGGCCCTTCAATATTAGTGTCCCCGTCAACGATTCATCGGATATGACGGTATTAACATTACTTGCCAAGGGTGCATTTTTGTCTGCGGGCAGACGTTTATTTGTGTCGCACCTCCGCCTCCCGTGCTCGGCTTCCACGAGATTTCGCACAGCCAAGTTCAAGCTTTTTGGCATTTGATACGATCCTGCGCCTTCACCGTCGCCATTCACAATAAGGTTCTCTTTGTCCACTAAATAGGGCTTTGGTTGACGAAAATAAGGACCCCTGGAAAACAGAGGTGAGTCATGACACGAAAACAAGGAACAAGGGGAACGACCTTGAATCCTGCAGAGAGGTTGCCGCGGCGTTGTTCCGCTCGCGTTGAAGCAGCAATGCTCTGCATGTTTCGAAATAGGGGGGTAAAGGTTACGACGCAATCGAACAAAGACCTAGAGATATCTTTCAGAGTCTGGCTGTCTTGGGAGCGGTCGAAAATACAGAAGCAGAATCGACCGCAACTTCGCATAATAAGGCATGGCGTTTGAACATGCAAAAAAAATCAGTACCTGGCAAGTTTGGCCTGGACTTTGATCTCTGAAATGTGATTCACAGCGGCCGCCTCAACAGTCACCGCTAGTTTCTCGAGCACGTTCGCCATGATGCACTCCAGATATCTGGGGAAGTTCTCCAGATAATCTGCCGCTCGGTTTCCAACTCTGACTTCGCGAGCAGCAGAAGTCAATGTTCTGAGGGACGGTGGCCGGAGAATCAATATCTGCAGTATGTCCAGGTCTTTCTTGCTTACGCGCGCACTCCCGAGTGAAACAAGCAGATATTCGAAAGCTCCGAGGAAACGGTTTTCAACGGGCGGATATTTTTATTGTAATGTATAAACAAAAGGTGCACGATTTAATCCTTTTCGAACAGGGGGTTACTGGTCACCGCATGGATTTATATTGGTCACCGCGCCGAAATATTAGAGGTATTAAATTCCGTCACGTGATTGGTCTATTTGGTATTAAAGCGCGGTGACCAAGCGGTGACCATCTCATACAACGAAATAGGGAGAATGGTCTATTTATAATTTATACATATTCAGATAATTTTATATACATCTTTATAAATTATATATATATATATATATATGTTAATCGTAAGTTCTTATTAACTACGAAGGTAGGTATAATACTTATTTAATCTTATTTATTTATAACTGTATTTTAACATATTTTAACATACATACATGATACTCAAATGAAAAGCATTCGGAATATAATTTTAAATAAGATATCTTCATAAAAGATCGATCGATGCTGTATGTTCGTCTCAAACTCTTTTTTTTCAACCTAGCTAGCTAGCTAATAATTATAAATGACCTAAAAGTGTTTATTTATTTACTGAAACATTATTCATCAGTCCCAGTGCCAACGCAAGAAACGCGTCAAGTCCGGTTCTCAGAGAGCAGGCAATCGAGGAGGACGTGCCCCCCAACGTTGATTTGCAACTCTGGCCTTATTGCTGTGCCTTGTCTCAGACGAACTGTCGGACGTTCCAGACGACGGGTAGCGTTATGATTAATCAAGCTTTGTCAAGGTCATCGTCCGCTGGGCGATGCATCAGTCTTGTAGGCGCAAACATCAATCGTGCCGGATATTCGGCGCGCGTTGCATTCCCGATCGAGCTTTCAAAATCTACGCGCAAAAGCGCGAGAGCCCGATTTGCTTATGCTCGTGCTGACGGGAAGCTTTCCTCGATTTTGCCCTCCTCTGTGCCAACTATCGCTCGAGAGCTGGTGGAATACCTTAACGAGAGTTGGACCTCATACCACGCCACAGAGACAGCTGCGCGAATGCTTTCTGCTGCGGGATATATGCGCTTGCGGGAACAAGACGAGTGGAAAATCGCTCCTGGAGGCAAATACTTCTTGACTCGCAACATGTCCTCCATCGTTGCATTTGCAGTGGGAGAAAGTTATGAGGCTGGAGATGGCTTCCACATAATTGGAGCACACACTGATTCTCCATGCCCGAAGCTTAAGCCGATTTCCGCGGTCTCGAAGAGTGGGTTTCTTCAAGTCGGCGTGCAGACGTATGGAGGAGGGTTGTGGCATACTTGGTTTGATCGAGATCTTTCAGTTGCAGGCAAAGTAGTTTTAAGGCGTAGCGCAGGTGGCGGTGGGTTGTCCCAAGAGTTGGTTCGTATAGACAGGCCAATTCTCCGCATCCCAACCCTTGCAATTCACCTTGACAGGGGTGTAAATACAGAAGGATTTAAACTTAACACGGAGACACATTTTGCGCCGATCTTAGCGACGGCTATCAAAGGTGAGCTTGAGGTGGAGGTCACTAAGGATGTGGTTGGCACCCAACCTGGACACAGAATCAGTCCCGCGGTGGCTCATCATCCACTGCTTCTCGCAGTGCTAGCAGATCAGCTCAACTGCGACGCGCATGAAATAGTCGACTTTGATCTAGAGGTTTGCGATGTGCAGCCGTCCGTGATTGGTGGCGCAGCTCGTGAGTTCATATACTCTGGTCGCTTGGACAACCTTGCGTCATCTTTTTGTGCGTTGAAAGCCTTGCTCGAAGCTGGTGGGGATGGATCACTGGCGAAAGGGAACAATATTCGCATGATTGCCTTATTTGACAACGAAGAAATTGGTTCGGAAAGCACGACTGGAGCGGGAGGGAGTCTTTTGGCCGATGTTCTCAAGCGCACAGTGAATGTCCTCTGTAGCAAGTCAGACGAGGAAGGGCTTTCAGAGCGCTCATTGAGAAGAAGTTTCTTGGTGAGCGCAGATATGGCCCACGCATTGCACCCTAATTATGCCGACAAGCACGAAGGAAACCATGCGCCGAAACTGCACTCCGGTCTAGTCGTGAAACACAACGCCAATCAGAGATATGCTACAAATGCAGTGACTGCTACGCTTTTCCGAGAATGCGCTGCAAAGAGTGGCATTCCAACACAGGATTTTGTAGTGCGCAACGATATGGGCTGTGGTTCAACGATTGGTCCCATTCTAAGCTCAAAATTAGGGATACGAACCGTTGATGTTGGAGTGCCCCAGCTATCAATGCACTCAGTTCGAGAGATGTGTGGGACTGAAGATATTGAGATTTGCTACAAACATTTCAGAGCTTTCTTCGAAAACTTTGCCGCCATTGACGCAAAGATGGCTGATTTAGACTCCTGACTGTTGTACTAGTCCACACGTTAATTTTAAAAAGAGATAAGCGAAAGTTTGTCTGCAACAGCCATCACTCTGGAACGCTGCTTCTTTGAAAACGCACTCGGCTGATCAGAGATGAGCAGCACCAATATTTTGCCTATGCCAGTATAGATAAATACCGACTCTGCACCTGGAGGGAGAAACTCCCACGCATCTGCCCTTGCTTTGATGAACGCGTTGCGATCCTTCAAATAAAGGGTGCCCCTTTGTGCTACATGTTTTAATCCAGAGCTCTTGATGATCGTTGTGAGGCGGGTAGTTTTGTCTTCTCGAAGTGTTGGTCCTTGACCCTTACTTCGGATGCACAGGCTTCCTCGAGCACAAAGCACATCACCTGCGCCCTTATCAATGATTATGACGCTCTTTCCGTTTGTCTGCGTCAGAAAGGTGTATGTGGCCCAAGCAATCTCTGCTCTTGTTTCATCAGAAACATCACTGGAAAAGGTTAAAAACTCCTCACCGCCAACTATGCCAGTTTCTTCACCTATTTTTCCTGGGGATGCCTCGAGTAGCCTACGGCCAATCAACGGCGTTGTAATGCATGCACAAGCTAGCAAGGTGCTCGTGATTTCCGTGCGTGCCTGAGCAACTGGTGCATTCCCAGAAGCGAAATGATTCACGAATAAAAATGCGGCACAAAACAGCCCCGCGACACGCGGAATGTCTTCGTCGTCGAGAAAATCAACACCTAAAGTGAATCGGAAAACTTCGAAATTGTCTTCCGTTGATGCGCGTGTTTCACATACTGGCGTTGGCCATCGTGCGTTTGCCCGTCGACGGTTCAAGTGAGGAAGGTGTTGCGAAAACGAAGCGGAATCACGCGATGCGACCTCCCGGGAGGGCGCAGTGCCTCGATAATTCCAAGACTTTGTCACGGGCGCAATCAACGCTGCTATAGAGATCGTCATTATCTTTCAAGTTTATTATCTCATGTCAACAATTCAAGCCTGGTGGTTTTGAGTATTACAAAAGTCGTGCACGAGTGGGAAGGTTGCCAAAAATCTCAACTTGCGCACATGATCAGAAATAAAAATTACCGAACGAAGGAACCTTCGTGAGGTTTCGTTCGTAATAATAGTCGTCCTTGCTTATACCTTCGTTCGTATTATATCAATAAATAAACGACGGTTCATCGATCCGTAACCTAACGTTGCTTGTTTTTACGGAACATGTTGATATATAATAATAAGATTAAGATTATAAATCGCTATCGTATTCTATCGTAGCTTGATAGAAGTAATAATAAAAATTTTCCAGGGAGGAACAGGAGTAGTGTTTAACCTGATTGCGTGGGTTCGTTCCCAGGTGTGTCGGCATAGCCCTCCGCATGGTTGTTAAAATAATATTGATAATCCTACAGGATCGAACGAGGGACGCAGGTTCGCTCCATGTGCGTCGGCACAGCCTCAGAGGGATGGTTAATTGATGTTAATTGTAGTATGCATTCAATCTATCAATTACAATCTTAATGTAAACTAAACCAATTGAATTTAATCAATTACAGAGAGCAGCGTATTTAGTGTTATAACAATGAACGCAAGAATAATTAAAAGTATATCGTGACGATTAATTATTTCCTTCGTAATATAGTTAACAATACCAGGTACCTTCGTAATAAGGAGGAACCCTTGGATTTTGGACCAGGTGACATGTAAGGAGGTCTAAACCAAGATTTTCGAGTTAAAAAAATCAAAATGTCGACAATGTATGGAACGAACAGATCGTGATGTTTGATAAACGATACCAGGTGCACCGGACATTATTTACAGTCAAAATCTTTCCGAACTGTGTCGTGCGGCTACGCCGAATAAATTTGCGGTGATTTCAAAGCGAACTTCTCACCCAGGCGCGATTTTTTGTACCTCTTATGTGGGTCTATTAATTCAAGAAAGTACACTGCTCGGAGCTGGTTCTTTGAGGTGGCGGGCACGTGTTGCCCAGAGGATCAGAGGACGGTGCGCATGTGAAACGGCTATGCCGAATATGAAACAAAATGCATGTAAAAATAATAATCTTCCAGGGGCGAACGAATGACTGATTTGTTAGGTTTCGCTCCAGGTGGGTCGGCATAGCCTCCGTGGAATTGGTTAAGTAGTTAATCACTTATTAAGTAAGGGTAACCATCTTAACTTCATTCAAAAGCCGACGAATGAGCAAACACATGTCATCATTGTACGAAGCGTATCGACCGTGATTTCTAATTAACGATACCAGGTCACGTCGTCATCGTTTGAAGCGAATAGACCGCGATTTATAATTAACGACACCAGGTCCGTTACATTTTTGCAAGTGTTCCCTGTAGAATCGGCTAATCGTATGCCGAATAAACATACGAAAGGACCGGCGGGGTGACGTAATTATTTATAAACAAACCAGCAATTTGGAATATCAAGGTGTTTATTTGAGGTTCACCGACGACGTTTGTATGATATCTGAATAGAGGATTTTAGAAGTCGATTTGCTGTCGGGTTTGGTTGTCGGTTTGGTTGTCGGTGACCGTCGGTGACCGCCAAACTGACAGCCAAACTGACTGCTCGGTTGTCATTTTTGCCAAAATCGACAACCACAGTTTGGTTGTCAGGTTGTCTGTTTGGTTGTCATTTTTTTTTGGCGAAAAGTTGCGATTCTCGTAATTGCTATTTGAACGCGGCGAGCGAAGAAGAGATGTTTCCTCGGGCACCCGGATAACCACCAGCGCCATGTCTCAGGACGGAGGTTACGTGCGTAGCACTCAATGAGAGACTTGCTCGAGATAACACCCACAAGCAGATGACGCCATAACATGATACCACTCTCCGTCATCATTCGGACGCACGCGGTGTCGTCGTGCGCGGAGGCTGCTGCCAAGTTAAAACTCTTTCGTTTCGGCAATCTCCGATTGTGCCACCTATCTGACTGTTTGCCTGTGCCGTACAAGCCTCCGGATTGTGATTGCCCATAGGATTGCCAAATCACGGTGAACTTGGTCCAGATCGAGTGACAGCCAAACAGACAGCCAAACAAAAACTGATGTTTTAGAAGTCAATTAGTCGTGAAGCACTAGCGGTCTGTGGTTACAACCAAACCGACCGCCAAATGCGTGACAACCATTTACTTCTAAAATCCTCTAATGTAATCATGACCTCACTTTTATGAATAGACAAAATAAAAATCCATGTCAAGCAATTCTTTCCATACGTAACACCCGCGTTCTTCGCGACGTAGCGCTTCGGTATCCACGCCGCTCACATGGATTTATGAAATATCGAAGGCGTCTCCAGGATGATCAAAGATCGGTGGTGCCCACACGCTTGTCTTCAGTGGCTAGCATTTGTAGTAGCCTTCTGACAATGAGGTCGATGAAAGTTCTTGGACTATTCTTGTTATTACCTTTGCTCGCAGGCCACCTGCAAACGACGGAAACTAAGGCACGGTCCCACATGAGTATGCTTGGAAATGGAGCAAGCAGTGGTCTCTGCACCGATGGGTTCAATGACGAGTTGATACCAAACCCAAAGGCAAACATTTTTTACCATAAGATTCCCAGGGAGAAAAGGCACGGAGAAGCTCAGTTTGTTTCCTGCACTAAAGAGCTGGCAAAGTTACCAGTAGTGACCTCAAACGATGCGTATCGTCTCGGAAACGCCGTCGAGCGACAAGGAATCGATTGGATTGGCGCACGTAGACTCGTGTTGGAAGATTCTGATACATATAAAGGCTCTATCCTGTACAATTTTCTTTTGGGTGGATTTGAGGAACAAAGAGCTTTTGTTAGTTGTGTAGTTGCACATAAGCAAAACTTAGAAGGACCCGCACCTATACTTGAAGGTATTCACGGGGACAATAACACAATTGTCCTCCCCTTGCGACTTAGTGACAAAGTACGATTCATGGTTGAAGATTATCCTGTTATGAACCGAGCAATCCTTGACTACAAACGCGTCCACTGCCCTTGGTGCAATAAGCTGGTAATAATGACCCTATTAGTGTGGGGAGAAGACAAGAATCATATGTTTGCATACAGTTATGATGAATACAAGCAAAGTCTAAGCATCTTACACGCTGTTGCAAAGACTGCACAGTCAAAACAAGGAGGCAGCTTTCAAGTCATGATTCGCTCAACGCTCGACGCTGACAATGATTTTGTTTTCAGCGCATATTCACCTCATTTAATTCTACCAATGGTTACACCATCTTCTTGGCATCGTTTACTGACATACTGCAATCGTGCTGTCTTTAATTCACAGCGCGAAGGTGGCCTTCTTTATTTTTTCGACAGGCATGTACGACCAATGCTAAAAACATCTGGTCGCAGGGAGCAACTATTATCTGAGTACCTTAAACTGGAAAACAAGGTACCTAATGATGTGGTCGCAACTTGGTTTCAGAGCGAAGTGAAAAGGCGAGGGCTAGAAGAAAGATTCGTGACCGTATTTGATGTTGCAGGATGGGCGATGATGCCGGAAATACTTCAGTCGTATCGTGTTGGTATGGATGCATACGATCCCAGCGTGAGGTTGATGAAAAAATTTGGAAGTTCGGTGACATGAACATGATGCATCCAACGAATCTCTCTGCTAGAGAACGCAATTGTTCTTCCGCTCTTTTCTATCGTAGGGAGGCAATTGATCAGACCAAGGGAAATAACGGTGGGGAGGATAAAACCTCCAAGTAGTCTTCCTGAGTACTCGCTGCCTGGCAGAATGTACTCCTCGTACTTGTTTTGCTCGTCACCTTCAAGAACATTAGAGGATCACGTCGGGATATGCTCCTAGTTGCTTAGCGTGCGAAGATAAATATTCAAACTCGAGAACTCCTGATGGATAGCTCTCTTGTGGTTTACCGGTGCTTTAAAAGACCTTCGATCTATGAGCACGGTAATATAAATTTTCCAGGGAGGAACACAAGTACCTTCGAAGGTAGTGTTTAACGTGATTGCGTGGGTTCGTTCCCAGGTGTGTCGGCATAGCCCCCGCATGGTTATTAAATCATGATAGAATTGCGGGTACGTACGTATTACATGTCATATGTTGATTATTTTGGTTAGTTGTTTGGTCGGTGGTATTAACTTATGTATGTGTGTAATTTAACAAATAAATGTGAAATAATGGTTTTATAATATATACGCCCTCACGTATATATGGCAAACACCAGCGGACAAATTTTTCATGCGTGACTCAAGAAAATTGGTTTATTCCGTCCTATGAAGGAACCAACTGTATGTAACGCTAAACCAACGATTCTGAGTGAACGATGTCAAAATGTGTTACAATGTATGGAGAAATTCAACCTTCGACCTTGATTAACGATACCAGGTGAGGTGGAAATTTGTTTCGTGAAATCCCCGTAAGATCGGCTATGCCGAATAATACGTAGGTATTTACTAAATATCTACGTCATATATAATAACACATACATTATGTATGGTGTTTTTTTAATATTATTAATTCACCTTCGTAAGATTGTGTTACCAATAATAATGCTGCCTGCTGGTACCCAATCGAAAACCGATCGAGGTCATTCGTTCAAATAGTGCTACATTGACGAAATTTATGGATAATATTCTGAATTTCATCAGGTAATAGGTGTGACACTTTTAATAACGTAATAACGTAACTTGATTATATATTATATAGTTAAGGATATTATCATAAATAAAGTCGCTTACGTGAACATAAGCGGAATCTTTATACTGTTTGCCCACTGGAGTGATTGTGTGGATCGTAATGATAAAGTCTGTACGTTATTATATAAAATCGTTATGCATAAAAAAGTGTCACACCCTGATGATTTAATATATAAACCTGAAATTTAACTTTTCGGGTGTTGCGCGTCCAGAGATACATGTCAGACCATTATCACATTATTAATAATTAATAAGTGTACCTTCTTCGATATATAACGGTTCCGAACGAAGTTTCGAAGATATTATTTAAAAAAAAGTCTCCCCTTTCTTGGCGTCACATGCCAAATAAATGGATCGTATCGTTTAATCGATTTTCGCAGGATTTTTTTCCAGGAAGTTGTCTGGATTACGTCGAGTTTCCGAGACCACATCGTAGAGAACCACACAAACCATGTCGCTCACAAGTACGCCGGGCAAGACCTATGCCGTGCAAGAATTGCGCCCACTTACGCGCGTGAAACGAACCATTTTCCAGCCTTCTACTCTTCGGTAGGGAAAAGACACGAGCCTCCTTTTGAAGAACTTTCCTTATCTGTTCATTTACCATACCACAGAACCGTTCGTGCTGGCGCTGGTCTCCCAAGTTCTGCGGATGCCGGCGTTAGGATATACAACGCAGAACCTGCGAATGATCTCATGATCCGCGCAGCTAAGGGAGAACATGTGGATCGCACGCCCGTGTGGCTATTCAGACAAGCTGGCCGCCACCTCCCAGAATACATAGAATACAAGAAGAAGACGGGGAAAAACTTTCTCGAGCTTCTCAAAGACCCGAAAGATGTGGCGGAAGTGACCCTTCAACCCGTCCGTCGATACAATGTTGACGCTGCGATACTTTTTTCTGATATCCTAGTCATCGCCGAAGCTATGAACATCGAAATAGAGATGCCAGGAGGAAAAGGTATCTTAGTGCCAAACCCTTTGAGGACCCCAGCAGAGTTATCACGCCTTCCACAGTTTGTAGACGTTGATAAAAGTCTGGGTCATGTCATTGAAGCCGTAAAAGAAATCAATAGACAGATCGAATCCGAGAACCTAGGTGTACCTCTGATTGGCTTTTCTGCTGCCCCATGGACGCTCATGTATTACATGGTTGGCGGCAGCTCCAGGAAAAACACTCACTTGGGGTTGCAGTGGTTGAGTGACTACCCTTGCGAGTCCAAGGAACTTCTCGAACGACTCACTTCGGTGGTAGTTGATTATCTTGATGCCCAAATCAAAGCGGGGGTGCATATTGTACAGGTCTTCGAAGCAATGTGCGAACACATTGACGAAGAAAATTTCGTCAAGTACGCATTACCATGCTTGGAGCGCATCTCATCTGAATTAAAAGCTAGACACCCAACTGTGCCTATCATGGTTTTTGCCCGCGATGCCCCCTACGCCCTGCCAATGCTTCAAGGTGTCGGCTATGATGTAATGACAGTCGATACCGCCGGTGACGGGCGCGAGGCATGGAATATCCTGGCAGATAATGCTGTAGGTTCTGACCCAAAACAGCTCCAAGGTAACTTTGATCCGGCTTTGCTTCGGGCGGATAACAGTGTCGGTGAAGCAGAAATCAACAATGCCGTTCGTCAAATGCTTGCTTCATTCGGCACACAGAAATACATTGCCAACCTTGGTTCTGGGCTTAATGGCACGGAAGATCCGACGAAAGTGGCCTACCTTGTGGATTGTGTCCATAAAATCAGCGAGGAGAAAATTTCAAGTGATCAAGTAAAAAGTTAATTATTCATTGGAGGCGAACCGCAGAAGCAAAGACTTTCGCCGTTTTGCGCGACGTAAGCAGGCTGACGTTGTACTAAGCGGAAATAAAGTTTGCAAGTATCAGGCATCTATCCTTGCTTCACAAAGAAACCCCTTGCAGTCTCCAGTGCCCAAAAAAATATTCCTCCACCCATGCCAATCATTGTCACTCGCGGGCCCAATCCCTTAAATAGCGCAGACCAGCCCTCATCGCGGACTATTCGTGAAAAGCAATCCCAAATACCGCGATAACGAATGCTCTTGGGGTATTTTGCCTCGCCCAATTTAGATCCGCCTCCTTGGGTCATCAGCCTTGTCTTTATTACGTCCAAAGGAGTCGTGACAGCTCCCGTGAACATGCCAGCAAAGGCCCCGACAAAAGCGGTTTCATCTGTCTCCAGTTCATCTCGGTTGCGCAACGAGGCCAATGATATCTTCAGGTACTCGTATGCAGTGAACTCGATCGCGTCGAAAGGTAAATCGCGCAGAAGAAAAGAACCGAAGCCGGCAAAAAGCCCATTTCTAACACCCTCGTATCGAAGTACATGCCAGACTGCCTGTTGCGCACCTGCGAACTGACCAGTTTGCATGCGAGATTTGATAACCTCTGTGGGAACTCGTATAACCGACGACGCAAGTCCGGCAGCTGTGGCGGCCAAAAGATGTGGTGCGAGGACTGGGCCTTCTTTGTTCGATGGAAGGAGCAAGCGTTTCGATGGTTCATATACTGCGAAAAACATGGCGCAAGCCGGAATGACGCCAACAATATTTCCACCAACGCCCTTGTACAAGTGCCTGAAATGAACTGTGCCACTATCACGAACAGCCTGCAGTCTCGTCTTGATGGTGTCAATCGGATACAGGACAAGTTCGACCGTGGCCCCCGCAAGAGCGCCGGCGACAACGTGGCCGAAAAGTTCTTCAATATCCATTGCGGTGTCGATCCAGTCCTGGGCGACGGTGTTTGATGGGATATAAGGTGATGAGCTCCACCTCAATTGTAAAACACTGACGAAGGTAACCAGTGCATCCTAGGAAAGAGCCAGGGAAAGGCGGATGGAAGACCGGAAACGGACAGAAGTTTGCCGGTCCAAGATTCGATGCTAACTAATTCAGTACCTTCGAAACTTGCATGTCAATATTGTTTCATTCAGGCAGATATAGATAATACTGTAAGAAATAAACACTTCTATCTGTTTACTGTTATTATATGATATATATTATATGAATATTTAATAATAATACAATCAAGTATTCCAGTAATAATAAAATTTTCCAGGGTGGAACAGGAGTAGTAGTAGTGTTTAACGGGATTGTGTGGGTTCGTTCCCAGGTGTGTCGGCATAGCCCCCGCATGGTTATTAAATCATGATAGAATTGCGGGTGTGTGGTGTTTGGCGTGCGGCGTGGTTTGCGTGGTGCGTCCGTTCCTAGGTGGTCGGCATAGCCGCGGCGTGTCGTGTCGGTCTTTTCGTGTCGCTGCGCGACGCGCGGGACGAGACCGGGCCGGGCGCACGCGCGTCCGGCGATGTGCACGGACGCGGTTAACGGCTAATACGAAAAGAAAACTGTGATGTTGTGGTTAGTGTGACATTTTTGCAAGTGTTTCCTGCAAGTAAGAACGGCTTAATACTATACTTGTAGCCGAATATATATATATGTTTATTTTTATAAATAAATAAAAGACCCAGCAGTCACAATCAAGCAATAATGAACAAGCGTCAACAAGTCATATAAAATTACACAGCAACGGGTTGATGATGTAAGAATCACTCCCGTCACAGTGGCCGGTTTTTAAATACGCTTCTTGCTGCCACTCCAACGTTTCCTTTTCATATCTTCGCTATCTGAAGCATCTTCATCAGCAGCCTGAGCCTCCTCCTCCAACTCGTCCCATTCCATGCCTTCATCGTCATTATCAGTATCACCCGCGTCGTCATCTTCTGATTCGACCAGTGATTCACTGCCACTTTCGTCAAAATCTGATTCTTCCTCGGACTCGGATGGCTCAAAATCAGATTCGCTCTCTGCACCTTCTCCCTCGATCTCTTCGTCATCGTCGATTTCGTTATTTAAGAACTCCCATCCACCAGACTCGAGCCACTCGTCTGGGTCCTCTTTTATCTGCCTGAGAAGAGGCTTCCAGTTCAAGTTTGCTTTGCCCTCATAGTATTTGATGTCTAGAGTGGCGAGCCATTGCTTGATGTTGTCCAAATTCTGAATTGGGATCTGATCAATCCGGTGCACATCTTTCGTAAAGTCCTTGAAGACAATAGCCATGTCGAAGTTTTTGAGGTGAAAGCCAACTCGTTCTAGGTTGATTACCTCCATATCCTCAGCTGAAACAACGAGCGGGGGAAACTCAGTGAGCTCTACAAGACACGTCGCTGTAGGCAGAATACGGACAGTGGACTTGAAAGGAACGCCGTCAAAGGCAAGGTCATGATAAGGAGAGTCAAATTCGATATTGAGTTGAGGAAAATCTTTCTCCCAGATGTCTTGAACTTTGCGGCAAAACCCGGAAATTTCCTTGTGAATACGTTTTTCCCTGTCCCGGTCACGTTGCTCCTCCTCAATTTCATCTGGATCATACATATTCCTCCGTCCACCATCAAGGCTCTGCACTGCTTCCATAACTTCCATATAAAATTGAACATCTTTTGTCTTCTTCTTTCCGACCATGATCGGATTATGTAAATGGAAGTGTATCAATGTTTTTATTTCTTTCTTGGCAGGCTGAAAGAAAGCAAATTTAATGTTGGTGTAAATGACGTCTACCTGTTCGTCGGCTTTGGCCCCAACATATCGCAATCCGTTCGTGTGAGCTTCAAGTGTTCCAGCCTTTCGGCCACCGCGACCGCTGAAGGTTGGAAGCATCCAAAGACCAACAAGGCGATGCACTCGTCCTTGAGATAGCATAAGACGTTCTTGGCGAACGAGTGTGGCGCGCTCCGCCATTTCTGTTTCTCTTTGCGTGACCATTCGTTTGAGTGCCCTCATTTCCTGTACGATGTAGTTGGCATGCTTGCCATCGGAACTTCTAAACGAAATTTCGCGCAAGAAGCACATATCTGGAAATTTGATGTTGGCTGGATATGTAGCGTTTGCTGCTGTAGCCCCAGGGGCAGTTGGGGAGTTAAAATTGATGCGAATGAAGCTCGCTCCAGAGTCCTGTGTCACACTTACGCTTTTTATGGCCATGATGTGATAGGGTACAAGATTACCATGGACAGGGAGCAGTATCGATTCGGCATCGCGATCAACTGCAATGACGTGATTATCCAACCTCGAAGCTGGAATCTCAGTTACGTTCTTGTACGAAACAAACTCTGCCGTTGAGCCGCCTTTTCCACCATCAATGACTGCCTGCTGTGCGCCAACAAGACGCGCGTGGGTCTCACGATTTTTCCTATCCGCCAGTGTCGCCTGCTGGCGCCGACGCGCCTCCTCGTTGCTGAGTCCACTAGGGTCATGACGCGTTTTCGCACCAAGCACGACGCCACCCTCCGACACTGTCGCTGCCTTTGTTTCGTTGGTTTGCCTCTCTACATTGTTTGCGTCGTCATCTTCATTTATTTGGTATGCAACATCCTTGACCTTCTTTTTCACGGCTTTCGTAAGAATTTCGGGGGGCGCACCAGCTGGCGAGATCAACACAGTGTCTGCGATCATTATCGCCCATGTGTGTGCTTTGGAACCCACCTTGGCTTCTTCATTTGTCAAATCCGCCAAGGCAATCTGTACGTTAAAGGACTGACCGGCAACGACTTTTTGGACCGATCCTCTAAATTTCGGGCCTAGAGTAATACTAACTTCCCTTAGCTCTAGTCCAATGACGCTGCCGACGGATCTTCCCAATTTAGATGCGAGTTCTTCTCCTTTGCCAGCGGGATTTAGCCCCAAAAACACAGCTCTTGCTGCGTCATAAGGAGCTGCCAAGTCTGCACCATCAACAAGCGCAGAAATTGCCGCTTCTTGTGCTGCGACTGCAGCTGCGTAAACCGCTTCCATTTGCTTCGATGGATCTATCATCATGGTTCGCCCAACGTTAGCACAGTATTGCATGTGTCTTGCACCGACAGAAAGATGCACGACGCTATAGTGCAATTTCTTTTCAGAGCTTTGTGCTGACATCTTGAGCTCGTACTCACCACCTGACTGTATGATCGGCGGATAACATATATCGACATCATCTGCATCCATATCCCGGATTCCAAGCTTTTCAGGCTCTAATATTTTATCTTCACATTGCTCGCTCAACTTTGCATGGCTGACTCTCTGGTTGTCGTTGACTATTTCCTCAACATATTCCACCAGCCAAGACATAGCCTTCGAGGTCAGTTCCGCTGCCTTGTTCATAACACGTTGCTCGGCATCGTCCTTTACACACATGGCATTGGCAATGCCAGAGCTAACATCTACAGTAGTCAGGCCATCCGCTTTCAGCATTCTTGTTGCGTGTGCCATGAGGTTACCCTCTTCAGTTTCCTTTCCAATCATTCCCACTTTGAATGACTGCTGCTTGACGATCGCTAGAAGCTCGGCCACTTGGGCCTTGCCGTCTTCCCCCTTAGGTTTTTGATGAACTATTATTCGCATACCAGTCTCGGCATTTACACTGTCGATGATTGCTTCGACAAGCTTGGCTGTTGTTATCATTGGTTCGGAGTGCATCAGTGAGAGTCGGGCGAAAACTTTGATGCGGGAAAGGTCAGGGAGGAAACGCTTTTAATGACCAGAACACTACAGTTAGAGCGCATTGCGACAAGTTGACATACCTTTTCGACCACTGGCAATGATGTGCAACTCTGATTTGGTGAATAACATTAGTGTATCCGGTAGCTCGTAACCGAAAAGCCAAACTTCCAGCGCGACACTCTTCAGATAGCGCAGATCGTCTTCTTTATTCACACCCGTACCCACCAGCATTCCGGTAATATCGCCCCATAAAGTTGTATTGCTGTTCCAGCTTGCGAGCAACAGCTGAATGCGTGATGCGCAGCGCGACGAATCGATCGAAGGCCCGCTCATGAGACTAGGAAAGTTTGTTTCGTCTGGTTTGCGATCTTTGTTCGTCGCGTCCGGGAAATTTTGAAATTTATTCGAAATTTTTTTTGGAGCGAGTTCACACTTGAAATATTTGGGACAATGCAAGTCAGTTCACTGACGAAGTCACTTTAGCAACACATTCGACCCGCCGGTCATCATTTGAAAATGTCACGCTTTATACGCCTTCTGATTCGTCGAGAGCTCGATCATTTTCAAAGGTCGCATACTAGCTAGATCACCGTGCGGT
>JACLAB010015786.1_pt1 | contig 26876 bp, 43 predicted proteins | sample 8027921 | NCBI WGS metagenome assembly JACLAB01 (sample SAMN15725117, study PRJNA655200) | protist metagenome | isolation source: fluorescence activated cell sorting (FACS) single amplified genomes of... | place: USA: West Boothbay Harbor, Gulf of Maine | collected 2000-07-19 | reverse complement strand
CCGATGTAGATGAATCCCAGCGATAAAGTTTGTTAGTAGTCGTTAAGTATTTAATCTGGCCGTTAAAGTCACCGCTTGCAGGTAGTGAAGAAACAGGCTCAATACCATACGCCCCAGCCTCCGAAAACAAATCATTTACTGCCTGGCTAAAGCTATCGGTATCAACAAACAAAGTGGTCGCACTAGCCATAGATGAAAAGCCAGATACGTTCCCAGAGTAGTCAACAGACTTAACCCAGTAATACTTTAAAACATTATATCCAAGCCCTGTGCGCGTAAAGTTGTCACCGCCAGAGATTGCTATCTTTGTGGCAGTGGCTGAGTTGTTTACAATGTTTTCCCAGACCTCAACATGCGAATAGTCAGGCTCTGTAGGAATAATCCACGACAGGGTTATCTCACGCAAAGAGCCAACAGCGGTCAGGCTGTCAGGTATGCCACAGGGGTCAGTATCACCCTCTACAGTTCCAGATAGGGTGACAAAGTTACTCTTAACGCCCAGGTTGTTTATTGCTCTAACGCGAATATTGTAATTCGCAGAAGGCACAACCCCTGTCATCACATACTGGTTAGTCGTAACAAAGACAGAATTGTAGTTAGGCTCATCAGTCTGCACAGGGTCATCTATCGACCCGTAATCTAGGGTGATAGATGCAGCGTTAGTGATTAGCCCCTGATCGGTGTTGCTAGTGTATGCGTCTGCTATCTCGCCATAATCAACAGTAGCCGACCCGCGCTGAAACTGCACCTCGTACTGGGTGACAAATACATCAGTCGAATCAGTCCACGTTAATCTAAGCGATGGCAGCAGCGTTCCATCTGATGCGACAACTGTAGTCGATGTGGCAACAAGATTAGTAGGCGGCTGAGTAGTAAAGCCATCATATAGGGCAATCTCACCGCCAGTCGTAAAGTCCTGCTGGTCAGATGTAGCCCAATCAAAAATGGCAGAAGCTGTCTCTATAGCGTCCACGTTTACAATTATCGCGCCATCGGAAGATATATCTAGCTGGTAGCCAGTCACCTCAAACACTTTCTCAGTCCAGCCCATCTTGGCGTTAGTGACCTTGATATTGTCACCCGCTTTAAACTTCAGTGCCGCCAGATTGCAGGGTATTGTTATCTGCGTTTGCTGCCTTGACTGGAGCAAAGCTATCTTGGCAATGCGCTGCGCCCTTACATTGTTGGTCGTAAAAGGCAGAGGCATATCTAAGTAGATAGGGTCGCCATCTTCTGTGCTGTAGGTGCTGCTGGTTAGCGATGGGTAATCAGCAAGGGTATAGTTTTCTTCTTCTGCTAGATAAACGCCTTTAACGCCATTGTATAGGCTTCTGCGGCTCTGCTTGGTCTTAACCGATAGACCGCCAACCAGTACAGATTCATCAACTGTAACTGTCGGGGTTACATAGTCAGCACCTACAATAAAATACTCACCGCCTGAATAAATCAGCTTGCCGCCCATACTAGACAACATGGCTTCGATATTATCTTTGCGGCTGTTAGCAGTATCTACCACCCCATCAAGAACATAACGCTGCTGGGTTCCGCTGGGCGATAGGTTGACAGTCTCATCGCATAAACTTTGAGCCGCTATTAAAGCCGTTGTATTGACGTTAGAGGCCGATTCTGACAGGCCATACTTTGTATCTTTAAGATAGTCGAAAACGCAGAGAGCAGGGTTCTGTGACCATGCTGTAGTGGCTGTGACAGGGTTATAAACCTTCTTACCCCTGACAACTGTAGATATGTTGGGTAATCCTTGTGCAAATTGATCTGTATCGTATTTTAGGCGCACATAGATATAGGCTGTGTCTAATAATTTATGGTCGTTAGTCCAGCCGCTAGATGCAGATACTAGGGTGCTGTCAGCAGTTGTTTGTGTCCCATCATGGAATCCTAGATAAACATAAGACCCCCAGTTGCCTTGGAAGCTGCCATCCCAGATTTTTGTGTCGTTAAACCAGACCTCTTCAAAGCCATCAATCGCATGACCCGCAACAGCGACCACCAGATGCAGAAACTCGTTATCAGTCCCAGTGGAATCAAGGTAAACCATTGCCCCGCCAACTCTAGCGCGACCATAGATTAGTTTTCTTGATACCGCAGGTTCTCTGACAGTTACAGAGTTGCCCTGCATTGACGTTCCCATTGATGGTTTTGGCATCAATGCGCGAGATACGACAGAAAGACCAGCACCAATAGCAAAAGCAGTTGCAAAAGTGCCTAACGCAAACCCTGTCGCTAGGGCACCGCCTACTCCCGACGCTAATCCTGCTACTGCTGCTATTGCCATTTTACTTTCCTAAAAATTTAGAATAAACGCGCTCTATCAAATCAAAGCCCATTCCTATCATTAGCTTGTCAAAAGGTATGTGAACCTTCGTATTTATCATTATCAATGATACACCAATATCACGACAGTAATCTTCTGCGAACCTGATCAATTTATAACCAGTTGCACCAGCCCTGCTATCGGGTAAAACAAAGACAACATCATTTACAGCAAAGTAGTGATCTTGATAATGAATGCTTTTATTAATTACTAAAACAAAGTAGCCAACTAACTCGCCATCATCACGCGCAGTAAATATGTTCAATATCCCTGCTGCGTCTAACTTTGCATATTCTTTCCAGTTAGGGTTTAGTTTTATCTTGCCCTGATTTAACGCAACAAGCCGCCAGTGTTTTTCCAATAGCGGCTTTATATCTTCTTTAACATTGACCAGACTTTCATGCTGGATTGTTATCATCTGCCTATCCTTATCTGCTATCCCTAAACGCTTGCAAAACACTAGCGGATGATATTGGAGTTGGTCTGCCCCAGATGATCTCTTTCTCTTGAATCTTGGTTACAAACTCAAAGCCCTTATCGGAAGGGTGTTCGATCTTTTGATCTTCGCTGGTATAGCGTCTGACAAAAGCCCTTTCAAATGCGATTAACTTATTTTCTATGCTTATAGATATGGTCGATGTCTCACCGCTATCGCTGATGGTCATTACATCCATAAAGCCGCTAAAGATAATTACAGGCGATGAAATAAGATCACCGCTGTCATCTAATGCGCCCAGGCGAATAGTAAGTGGCCTACCCTGATAGGGTTCATCTCTGGCAATAGTAACCAGCGATTGTTTAATCCCTGTTAGGGTGACAGTTGCGCCATTGGCTTGCAGTTCGGCTGTCTCGCTTACTGTACCGATGCTAAGTAAGTCACCAGCACCGATATAGGAATTGCTGTTAAAGGTTAGATTGCCAACACCTGACCAGAAGTAGACGCTGCCAGATGTAAACTCCATATCTATTAAATAGATCGGGCGTACTAATTCAGCGGTTGCGACCGCTTGCATTTCAGAGGATAGGGTGCGGCTCATTAGATTGCCTCAACACAGGCTAGAGTAAATCCGTACAGGGATGCGGTATCAGTTGACCAGCCAATATCATTAGAGGCCATGCGCCACAGGCTCTTTGGTAACGTAAAGTCCAGTGCTGTGCCTGATGCTATATCGCCTCTCAGGGGCGGCTGGAATTTTAAAGTACCTGCTCCAGAGGCTTTATCCTCTGTAACCATGTAAAGGTAGCTGCCTAGCTGGAAGTAAGTACCCGCAGTAACCGCAGTAGAACCAGAATCGGTAGTCAATTCTTCTGCCCTTGCTGATGTTGTACCAGAAGTGGTACTAGTTGCCGTACTTGTATGCAAGGGGTGGCCGAATGTAAACGTACCAGAACGCCCTTTTAAGCCAACAATAAACGCCTCGACTGATCGTGCCTCTGCATGGGCTAAAGGCGGCAGGGCGATCTCTGCTTCCCACCTGGCACCTTGATGCTCATAGACCTGCTGGCTATAGGTAAATGGTGATTCAGATACAGCGACAGTTCTGCGTAATCGCATATTGATCGACTGAATACCGACTGATGGAAATGCTAATGGCATTTTATGCTCCTACTAATGCTTTGGAATAACCACCACCGCGCATTCTAGCGTCTGCAACTGCTCCTTTAGCGGCATTGGCAATCTGTGGCATAAGTGTAGCAATTTCTGCTCTGACTGTCTGCTGTACGCCAGTGGTCACGTTAATGGTCTGATTAACCACTACATCACCGCCACCGCCTAACTTGTTATTCGGGATAATTGCGCCATTTTGGTTAGGTACAAAAACCTCTTGGCCTCTTTCTCCGACCAGTGTTGGCTGGCCTCGATTTACAGAGCCGCCTATTGCTGCTGTTGCTGAATAATCCTGACCCATCCCAAGCCCACCGCCAGCGGTCATCCCGCTACCAGTTGAGCCTGAGCCGCCAGTTCCAAAACTACTTGTAATAAATCCGAATGCAGCATCAACAATATATTTCTGCACCAGCATCTTAATCAGGCTATCTACTACGCTTTTTGCCATAGACTTCATGGCATCTGCAAAGTTAGCTGCGCCAGTAATGCCAGCGGTAAGCGAATCAGTCAGGCCATCTAAACCTTGCTTTGTGAGATTCTGCATATTTTCTTGCATTGAAGGTAGGCTATCGCTCCATGACTTAAACCCTAAACGCAAATCGCTAATTGACTCTATTGCAGGGGCAGTAAACTCTGGAATGGCATTTGACACCTGACCAAGACTGTCTCGAATCGCTTGTATTTGTGCATTTAATCCACTTGCAAAGTCTTTTTTTGCAATTAAACCAAGTTCATCGTTAGACTCTTTTGCTTTAAGTAGCAAACCATTCAAAATTACAAGTCGTTCAGCATCTGCCCGTTGCTGGTTTTTTGTTAGCGTAAAGTTGTATTTTTTGTGCGCGTTTTCAGCATTTAACCTGTCGCCACGCTCCTGCATATCCTTGTTGATTTTTTGTATTTCTTGCCGCAGTTGTCGAGCGTTCTTTTCCTCGTCTTTGGTAAAAACATTCGTCAATGCGTCTTTAGTTCTTAGCGCAGTGTTATATACGCTGATAAATCCATTGGCTAAATCTTCAAACGCCTTCAGTGCAATCTGAACACCACCTAAAAGGTCAACAGCTATCGCCCTAGCAAAGTTCTCCACGCCACCTTTAGCTTTTATTGACTCCTGCATAAATGCCGTTAAACGGACAACTATAGCCTCTAAAGCAGGTGCAAATGCTGCGACCACCTGATCGGTAACGCCTTTAAATAGGCTTTGCAGTTTGGTTAAAGAGTCAACTGTATCCTCGACACCTTTCGCGGCACTGCTAGACATTGTTAAACCTAATGCCTTAGCCTCGCCCAGCATTGCTTTTAGGCCATCACTGCCTTGGGATAGGGTGTTCACAAGCGCAGCACCCTCAGAGTCAAACAGCTTAAACGCTAAACGCAGTCGGTCTGATTCTGATTGAACATTTTGGAACGCATCAGCCAAAACAATCATGCGCTCATCCAAGGGCATTCTGTTTAGTTCTTGGGCATTTATACCCAGTTCCTTGATTGCGCCTTTAGCTTCACCCATGCCCTGCGCTGCTTCGGCAGTTCGACGGGTAAACCTTTGCAGAGCCATATCCATGGTCTGAGTAGATACGCCAGTAAGATCAGCAGCATAGCGTAAAGCCCCAAGAGCCTCAGTGGTTGTGCCGATCTTATTCGCGGTTTTAGTAAGAGTGTCTGTAGCTTGTAAGCTGCGAGAAATAAGAAGGCCAAAACCAGCCGCACCGACTAGGCCGACAATCGCAGTCTTGGCATTGAGTACAGCACCAGCAACAGCTTTTAGACCTTTAGTTGCACTTCCAAAACCTTTCTTGGTTTTATCTAGTGCGCTTATCGTAATCTTGACGTTCTCAGCCATCGCTCTCACTCATTATTTGGAAATAGGCCAGCCACTCGTTAAAGTGATTGACAGGCATTTGTTCTGCCTCTGCTATTGTTATGTGAAGCCGATCCGCCAAAGACAATAAATTCATCCTCGATTGATCGGCTCTCAGTTTCCCTCAAGTGCCTCGACAGACTCGATCTCTGCAAACATCTGATTAGCTATTTCACTAATAACATTAGTTTCCTCGCCCATCAAATCCATGCGATCTTCAGCAGATGAAAAAAGTTTATTGCCACTTTCATCCTCTGCCTTCATGCAGATCAAATCCACCATAGCACCGATGGTAGTGTTGTTCAGGAAGTTAGGGTGCTTCTTCTGAAGCTGGTCTAGGTCATAACAGGTAATAGCCCTGCTGTATAACTTAAACGCTCCCGAATCATCACCCCAGGCAGGTACAGATACTTCTCGCGCCTTAACTTCCCTTCTGTTGCGTAGTTCTTTAGCTAATCCCATGGTTTATCCCCCTAATTAAGCTGTTGCTTCAGTAATTGCTCCGCTGCACTGGATGGTAAAGCTGGCTTCAACCATGCCATCAAATGCGCCTGTGATAGATCGTGAAGTAACGATGCCACCGCCTGAGAAATAAGTCTCACCAGTACCAGTACCAGTAGGATAGATTTCAAAGTCAATATCAGCACGTTCGTCTAGGATTAGTTGCTGTGCATCAGCCTCATCCCAGTAACACTCGATAGATACAGTGTTAGTTGCTAGACCCTGCTTGTAAGTACGCGCAGTATCTCCAATTACTGAATCTTCAATAGTGTCTGCTGAACCTTCAAACGTGAATGATCGTACCTCGCCAACCACGGCAACAGTCGTGCCTGAGACTTGTACTTTTACTACTCCAGATGCGCCTGTTTTAGTCGCCATGATTTATACCTCTAATTAAATTTAAGTTGTGCCGCGAGTGTACTGATACAAAACGCGAACTGTAATAATGACCCCACCGATGGGGTCAATAGAACCTTGGTCGATCTCAATGCTTGTAATCTGCGTATCTAAGGCATTACCGCCACGATACCGATCAACATCCAGACCCTCTTCAACTGCCTCGATAATGTTGTTTCGGGCTGTATCAATTACAGACCCTTTAACAAAACAAACCAGCTCATAATCTATTGTAGCCATGCGCTGAGTGATTGATCCGCCTAAACTACTATCTTCCCGATTCTCTCCTGCGCTCCTAACTAGGATTGCTGGATACTGGGCGTTAGATAGCTTGTCAAACGCAAACGGCTCTCTCGTTACATACTTAACCGCTACAGGCGATGTAATCGCTTGCAGGGTAGTAACGATATTATTGGCAATGCTTTCTCTTACACTCATTTTAACGCCTTAAAGAATATCTTGCCTAATTGCTTTTCTTCCTGATCGCTAAAGCCAAAGAAGGGTCGCTTCTTATCATTCATTGCGGCCTTTTTCGATTCAGTCGCTCGACTAAAGAATATCTCAGCCTTCTTGCCGTTAGCCCTAACAGACATAGAGCCTAACATTTTACCTGTCACATTTAGATTGACAATGCCTGACGCATCGCCAGAAAATGCTGGCCTACTCTCTGTTCGCGGCCAACCTTTCTTTTTAGCCTCAAGATACCTTGACGAATACGGCTCAAACTCTTTGTCAATTCCAGCACCCTTTAGAGTCCTGTCCTGTATGATATTCACGCCTTGCTGGGCAGTAATCAATAAAGCCCGTTTAACGCTTGCAGATAACTCCTTGCCCTTCTTGCCGACTCGCTTGGCAATCTCTTTGGCATTGGTGTTTATCTTAACCTGCATTATCTAATCAGCCGACCAGAGTTTACAGATTGCTTTTCATCATCGTCGATAGTGCTGTTGCCATCATCATCGTACTCAACGCCATCTCTCAGGATAGCGTCAAACTCTTCGCCATAACGGGCTTTGTAAAAGTCCATCATATTCTGGAATCGGTCATCTTCGACCCAGTTAGTCAGTTGTGGTAATGCGTACCTGGCTAACACTAGATAGGCAGAGCATCGGGTAAACTGTGAGTCAGTAAGTTTGGAATTCTCCATCTCGCCAGCTAGACCCTTTTTAGGCCACCACTTGATCCGCAACTCGCGCTCGATGTCTGATTGCGCTTTTGCATGATCGTCAGCAAATGATGTTATGCCCAGCGACAGGATGTCAGGGATTAGATCAACTAAATCTGAGTCTTGAGAGAATGCCATTACCACTTCACCTTATCTGCCCAATATGCCGCTGATGCTGTTTTATCTTTGCGGCCTCTTGCTATGTCTTTTGCAAACCTTGCCTTAAACGCTCTGCGCTTGGCCTTGTCTGCTTCGCTTTCGTTTTTGCGGGGTGGCTTGTTATCTGCTCCCTGCTGGCCGAATCGAATCAAGCGAACCTTGTCACCCTCTTTCGCCAATACTGCATGGCTCTTCTCTGGATGCCTACTGGTACGCTTTGGCTTGTTATAGCCCTCGAACCTTTCGCCACGATACGTTATTGCCATAGATACCTCAAAAGATAGCCCCCTCCGAAAAGGGGGCATCAGTCTTACAGTGCAGCGTCAGACAGAATCTCGACACCAAACGCATCATCCAACTCAGCAACACCATAAATGGCAGTAGCGTTGAGTTCAAATGCACGAGCAGCAGCATCACGCTGTGGCTCAATCTGGAAGTCGCGCTTCATTGCAATGGCGAGGGCTTCTGGAGCGAATACCGCACCTTTAGCATCGTCGTTGCCGTCGATAGACACGTTAGCTGACTCGTATACATTGATACCAGCGATAGTACCAACATAGCCGTTACGCATTGCTTCGTTCTGCAAGTCGCCACCATTCGGGTTAGCAAAAGTGTTGGTCAGGTTAGCTTTCAACTGGTACGCCTGGAAGGGGTGTACAACAGCATTGATAGTGCCAGTAACCTTAGCAGCACGGAGAGTAGCAGCAGCCTTGAACAAGTCAGCTACAGTAATCTCTGCACCAGCAGTACCGATAGAACCAGAGAATCCGTCAAACAGAGCGATCAGGTCAGTGTCGATCTTGGTAGCGATAGCGTTACCCAGAACAGTACCTAACTCTTCAGCAGGATTTCCAGCACCCATAGCAGCCAGGTCAGTCAACAACACCTGTGCGCCTACTTCGCCAACAGTTACAGAAACTGAAGAAGTAGATACAGTGGTTGAAGTCATTGCAGTGCCTTCAGTCAAATCAGCAGCAGCGATGGCTGGGTACTTAGGAACCTGAATGGTTTTACCAGCTTGTGCGCCAATGTTGTACTGAGTGACGAGACCCATCATTAGGGATTGCTCTTCGGCAGTAAAACGAGCCTGAGCGATAATATTGACGAACAGGTCGTCGAGAGTACTTGAAGTTGTTGCAGCCATGATAAATTGCCTCTAAATAAAATAAAATTGTGGTTTGGTGGTTACGCTTTTTTCATAGCAGCAAATGCTTCTTTGCCGCCATCATTCCAGTTTGCAACCATATCTGCCACAGATTGAGGCTTCTGTGTCGAGCCACCAGCGTTACCCGTCGAGCCAGTGCCACCTTGGGAGGCTTTGACCATGTGCGGGTTTACTGTCAAGAATTCAGCTACCATCTCATTGACTGATAGCAGATCACCGCTGTCATTGTAGCGCGGTGTGCCGTTATCGTCTAGCACCTCTACATTGCCGTCATCTGACAGGCGAGTATTGGTTTTCAGTAACTGAGAAACTTGATTCGGATTCACAGCGTTATTATTGGAAGCCGCGCCCAGTATCGCTCCATCTACTAGCGTCTGCTGCAACTTGCTTTTATAACCCTGTATTTCCATATCTTTCTTTTCAACAGTCTTTTTTAGGATATTGTCAAACTCTCCGCGCTCTTTCTGTCGCTCTAGTTCTGCAGCTTCTTTTTGTGCCAGCAGTTCTTTAGCTTCATCAATGTCTACGCCAGATAGTTTCTTGTCGAACTTGCGTTGCTCCCTTGCAACTCTATCCGCAACAATGCGGTCAAGTTCATCCTGAGTAAAGGTTTTAGTTTCCTGACTTTGTTCTGCCACAGTTTCAGTCTCTGCTTCTGTACCCATGATTTCATCGCTCATGTAACGTGCCTCTTAAAGAGTATTGGTGAATCCGTAGTGTATCATAAATGGTTATTTTTTAACCATCTTCTTCTTTTTCTTCTTTTTAGGTCTGCCGACCTTGCTGCCGTATGTACCTTTACCTTGTGGCATGATTATTCCTCTAGCACTGGTCTGAAATGATGGCGACAGTTATAGCCGCCCCTTACAATAAACGGATCGCCAGATGCTTTACCTTTCCAGCTACCCGCCCATGTCTCTTCTATCTCTTCAGTGGTAAACACCTGATTAACGTGTTCCCTACAAAATGGCCTTGTATCTCTAATAGTTGTGCCGTAATACTTCCACTTGGTCGCGCCTGACTCTTTACCAATCGCGGTGTTAATGGAAGCATCGAACTGCATTAAGCTATCCTGTGCCATCTGGGTGCTGTAGCGTCTAAGGTTGTTACCAACTCTATCTCTAGCGTACAGGGTTTGAAGTTTCTCTACCGCTGCTGCGCTCTCTGCCGCTGTGCCTGTGCTTGCTACATCAACTAACCGCTGTGCCTCTAAGTCATCAGATTGAATGTAAACGCCATTCACTGAATGCCGAATAGTCTTTACTGAATCTGCAAACGCCCTGCCTGTAAGGGTGTTCTGGTAAACCTCAGTCGCTATGACATCAAGGTACTCGTTAGCGATAGCCTCAAACCCTTGGAATGATAACCGCTGGAGTTGGCTAATTACCGCAGGGCTTGCCGTTGTGAAGCTGCCATAGGTCTTTAACATTGCAGCCGCATCACCTGCCACACCATTGTAGTCGCGTATCATCGAGTCAACAGTTGCCAGGTACGTTTCATCAATCGCCAGCCTTATCTCGTTACGCGCAGAGATAGCCCATTCCAGATCGAACAGATTGCCATCCTGCAAAGGCGCAGTTGCCATAAGATCAGCAACCCTTTCCTCTAGCGTTACCAGAGCCGCCTGTAGCCTTTCCTGATGGCTATCGGCTAACTTCTCCAGCACTTCCGAATAGGCTGTATCCGCTGGCATTACTCAGCAACATCCTGCTCTGCAAACTGACCCAGCACCTGTGACCCGCTTTCAATCTCAACATGCGATTTAGCCAGTGCCTCGTCGTCTAGGATTAGGTCGCTGATCTTTTTATCTATCTCCTGCATCAGGGTGACTGACTTAACGCCAGTAGATCGCATCTGCTGAAGGAACAATAATTCTTTATCGTAATCACGCAGGTCGAATGCGTCTGGGTAGAATATCTCTATATCGGGGGTGATACCCTGCCACTCACAGAACAACTGCCATAGCTGCTCTTCTGCCAGTTCTAGTATGTCGGCCTTCTCTGATAGCTTGGCGTTCAGCATCTGAAACTCTGTCTGCATAGCTACGCCTGATTGGGTCATTGCCTCAGTGCCGCGAACAGCACCCATATGGCTCATGCGGTTAATCGCCTCGACCTTATCCTTTATCGAGTTGCGAACAGCGTCAAGGTTCTGACCACTGGGCTGTAACTGGAATGGCTTTAGGCTGGCATCCATATCATCAGGCATATTAATAATAGCACCTGCTCCTGCACTGGCATCGGTCTGGTATGACTTAACCAAGGTAGGGTGGTTACTGATCCTGATTAGCTGCTCGATCTCTGACAGTTCCTGATAGATCGCTCTCTGCATATAGGCCGCATCGGATATATCACTAATGCCAATACCGCGCACAACTGATCGCTGGGCAGGTAGGAACACAGCAGGTATCTTGCCTAGTACGTTATCTTCTTGCTCAACCATGCGCTCGTTTTCATTTACCGCATGCCATAGCTGCACGCTGTCTTTAGTCCAGATGCGATACCAAGTATCAGTCTGGGTATCTGTAACGCGGTCAATGGCTTCCCTGATCTTCAAGTACACCAGTTCAAACCTGCCGCTGGCCGTTCTCTCATACTTCCAATCAAATACATTCTCAGGGGTGAACATGGTCACATAAGGCCGAATATCTTGCTCTAACTCTTCTGCCTTTGTTCCTGCTGTAGATTTAGGCTTGTCCATCATTAGCCACACATGGCCGTAAACGCTAGACCAGACCTGTGCCTGTCGCATAAACGCATTGAAGCTGCGCCCATCGAGATCAGCATCATTAAGAAAAGGTTCTAGGGCTACGTTGCCAGCGGCTGAGTTAAACGCTCTGGTTGGTGCTACTCGCCACAGGAAGCTAGAGTAAATGTGAACAATGTTTTTGCAGTGGTTATCTATCGGGGTTAGATCGAGCCTTCGGTTATACTCGTCTTTATCCTCTGAGATGTAGCGCGTTAGATACGCCCCATCTATGTAATCTTCGCCACCCATGTAGCTGCGTAAATAGAATTCCCAGCGCGACTCATTATTGTCGTAATCGGGGTGAGTTGTTTCAATTGTTTTCATCAAGTCCACCTGGTCGGTTGTGGTGTGTCGTATTCTGTGCGAACGGGGAACAAGTATTCTACCAAGTAGCCAAGGGCATCATTCATATGATCGAACCCATCTTTATTTGGTATGCTCGTTCCTTCTTTGTATGTCTGCCGTTCAAGCGACTTAATCGTCTGCTTGCATTTAGGGCTGATATACAAATGCCGCTCACCATCACTCGACAGTAAACGACTATTTACAGCATTAATTCTATCCCTAACTAATGCGTGTGTTTTCTTCGCCTTAACGCTAAATCCTGCGTTTTGTAAGATCGACAAATCAGTGCGACCGCCAGCAGATGTTTTCCGCTGTCTTGATGCTGGGTCAGGATAGATAATAATATTCCGAGTCGGGTAGCGGTCTATAATCTCCGCAACCATCTCGTCGGTATTTGATCCATACATGACAATCTCGTCAACGGCATACAGCGTCCCGCCTTTACGAATACAGATTACGGCTGACATGGGATCAAGGTTAAAATCCATACCTATGTGGAGTGTACCATTATCATCGTCTAACGCCAATACAGACTCTTCTCTGCTAAACGAGTAATAAATCAATCCTGAGTAAGTAACAAACTCCGCGCAGTACTCCTGATTAAACGTGCGCTCATCTAAATCCTGTTTAGCTTGCTCGATCTCCGTTGCAGGAACATTGCCGCCCTCGATGGTGGTGTACTGGAACGACTGCCAATCATCTGCGCCATCAACACCCTTTGCCCATAGGTCATAAAAGTGATTGCGGCCTTTAGGCGTACCGATGAACATTGCGCCACCCTGTCGATCAGATAGGGATGCTCTCAACACCTCAAACCACGCCTCTGGCCGCATATCTGCAAACTCATCTAGCACGACATAATCTAATGCACGACCTCGCAGGTTGTTTGGCTTCTCTGCCCCCTTTAGGGCAATCACAGAGCCGTTAATTAGCTTGATCGTTAGGGATGTTTCGTTAGTCTTTTGGATATACTCTTCTGGAATGGTATGGATTAGCATGTTCCAGCATATCTCTTTAGCTGCCCCATAGGTCGGGGCAACATACCAGATGTTTCTATTACTGCCAGCAATGGCTGCTCTTAACAGCGAACCAGTGGCAAGGAAGGTCTTACCAAATCTACGCCCTGCAACTACAGCAACAAACCTAGCATCGCTTAGGAATATTTCACTCTGCGGCTTTGTTAATTGCATCTTTGTCCACAAGTATCTGGATTGGTGGAATCTCTTTCACTGGTTCAACATACTGGTCGCCCCAGCTTTCCCTGTCTCTGCTTTTTAGGTAAAAGATCATGCAGGTATTGTCGCCATCTATAGCTTTCTCGAACAATTTGCTTGTTACTTCCTTGATGCCCTCACTGCGACCCCTTTTTATAGCCTCTAAAAACTCAGGATATTCTTTCTGACGCTCGTAAACAGTTGCATCGGACACACCCAAGCAGTCAGCTATTTGCGCCACTGTAAGGCCACGGGAGGCCATCTCTCGCGCTTTGCGACAGGCTAGTTCGTCAGGTATCCATTTGGGTCTGCCCACTGTCATACTTCTGTCCCGAATACTTCATCTGCGGTGAGTGTAGGTTCTTCTGGCGATTGCTGCTCGATAATATCTCCAACAGCCTCATCAACCGACTGCGCCCAGTCACCTATAGCCTCGCGGATAGTGTGACGTTGGACATCGGTTTGCAAAATAGAATCCATGATGGCATCAAACTGAGCCAGGTGATCTTCTAGCTCGAAAAATAGGCATTCATCTATCCGATTTGTAACTTTGATTGACTCCATAACATACCCCTAGCGTAGATGGATAGGGGCATTGTATAGGGTTTTACACAGGAATGTAAATTATCTGAGATCGTCTGCGGCTACTGCGGTTAAAGAGATTAGGGTAAAGATGATTATATAAAGCACTGTTGCCTCCTAGTTGGTTAAGGCGGCATCTTACAGACTATCAGTTATGATCGGAAATGCTTGTTTTTCATCAGGCTTATACCACTAACGATATGTATTAAATGTATATTCTATTGCATAAAAAAACCCCTACAGAGCGAATCTAGCAGGGGGTTGGGAATGGGTGGCGTAGCACACGATTAACGCCTCCCGTTGAGTCTGTAGCCCGTTTCGGCTCCCCAGTGGGCTAGGCTGGGTCAAAAGGTCAAAGTCACCTTGGCCTGATGCGTATTGGTCGCCAGTGCATCACTCTGACAGGAAGGGAATATGAACCCCTGACCGATGAATTTACCCGATTAGCGATACCAACACCGATAACGCTACCAATATCCCTACAAACTGCCCTCTAGTGACCTCTACAGGCGTTTTAAGCCATTCTTTTGCCCTATCCATTGCATCGCTTTGATGGGCTTCTTTTATCGCCTTGTCTGCTAATTTGTGGGCTTCTTTTATCGCTTTTTTTAGATTGCTCATCTTTCACCTCTTTAATTTCGATTGCAGGATATAACTCTCTCAAACGCTTCCACTCATTTAGTGTTCCCATGTAAACGCCCTCACTATGTTTTGGTAGTTGCAGAATTCCTCCCAGACCTTCTCCCTCAGAGTATCTTCCAAATAGAGATATATCCTGCCCCTTATCAGTTCGTCAAAGTCATCATCATTCAAGATAGCCCTAAAGTCATCTAACGCCTCAGACCAGAAACCATCATCATCACACTGATGGCGGTATTTGTTCTCTTTAGACTTGAAATAGTAAGCCAGCGACCCAGATGGTAATGCTTGATACTGGCCTATTCGATAGGTTAAATCCAGTATTGCGGCAAAGTTATCAGAGCAGGTATGGGGGAATATATCATCTAGCCAAGTCGGGTGCATTCTTAACCAGGTGTAACAGGCAGCATCTTTCTGGCTGTCGCTTAATTCGATCAGATCACCATCCCACCTATCGTCGGTAGATGTGATCCAGCCCACAAAGTCTTTTAAATCAGCTTTCATATTATTCGCCTTAAAAAAGCCCCCCGTAGGGGGCAAGAGGGGGAAAACTAGCAAACACCATATTTGATGCAGTCGGTGTGTTCAATATTAGAAACAATGGTAAATATAAGAAACAAAATACCTGCGGCCAGTGCTGCTTGGCGGCTTTCTGCGCGTTTCTTGCGCTCAATTTGTGCGGCTGCTTGGCCGACTTTGTAAGGATGGTTAATCATATTATTCCCCTTAGTTGCCCCCCGTAGGGGGCGGTTAGATTAGATTCCGTAGATGTCTTTAAAGAATGGCTTGCCGCATAAATCGTTAGCTTCAATTTCGGACATAACAACATCATGCTCCCTGCGGTCATACGCCTCATTATCGTCAGCAAAAGTGATTAATAAATCATGGTCTCCCCAAATCCAGTCTTGAATTTGAATCAGGGCATCATAGGCTTCTGGGTTGTCCTGCCCCCTTGACCCTGCTTTATTTTCCAAAGTTTCTAGTATTTTCACAAACTCTTTGTTCCAGTCTTTCATTTTGTTGCCCTTTGTTTTTTGATTGAGATTGAATATTAAACGCTTATCACTCAAAAGTAACCCTTTTGTATATACCATTATGGAATAAAGGATTTGTTTTTATAACTTTACATACGGATGGCGAAAATGAACAACATGCGTACATATAGCGAAAATATGTCGATATAAATGAAAAAATACGACACTTTGCTGCGCTACATCTCACCTATGCGCCATTCCTCTTCCTTGATCTGATCTTTTAAGTCTCTGGCAAACTGAATTACCTCATCCCTGTTGAACTTAGGCGATGCCCTCCAAGCCAGACGCTCCATAGCCTTGACCCTTTTCTCGCCATAGGTATCGGCCATATATTGCCTGTATCTTAGAACATAGTGGGCTTGCTTCATGCCCCACAGGTTGCAGCTAGGGCATTGGGGGTGAATGTTTTCCTCGAATAGCTTAAATACTGTTCTGCCCCTAGGGATAAAGTGACCGCCCTGCATTGCCTTATAGTGATCTACCTTGCCGCAGGTAACGCATTGACAGTATCCGTTGTCATCTGATGCCTTTAACCTAACCAACCTTTGCATCAGCTTTGCCGCTTTCTCAACCTCTTGAGCGACTGTAGATTTCTTCCTCTTCGCCATATTCTAACTCTAGTAATAATTCACAATAGTGGATGATCTTTTTTATATCTTCTGCGCCATTCTTTGACCTATGCCTGGTCGCGTACTTAACGATGCAGCCGTCGATGAAAGAAAGATGGTTCTTGGTGATGTACTCGATGGGCTGGATCGCCAGCTTGTAGTGATCGCCACCCTCCTGCTTGTCCATTGCGCTCATTCTTCTTCTTCTCCCAAATCAGTGACTTTAATTTCACAAGGAACCCCAAGGTTACAATAAGGACAAATACCATAAGCATTATCATCGTCGCCAACCCAATACTCCAAGCCGTTACCACAATCACAAAACTGTCTAACAGCAAAAACGCCATTCTGCGGGAAGTTAATAACATTGCTCATTTATTCCCCACTGTAATTTTAACCCTTGAATCTTCTCCGCTGTCTTTATGATAAACCACAGCAGTCATTGATCTTTCTGCGCCATACCCTGAGTCTGAGTGCCACTGGTCGGTACTGGTCAGGCTGCCCCAGTGTTCAAAGTGCATCGAGCCAACTTCCCTAGCGGTGTGGTGGTGGATATGCCCCAGGTGACAATAGCGGTTTTTAGACTGTGACCATTCATCATCAAGGTTCTTAATTACCGCCTGTAGAATCTGCTCATGCTTCATTCTGTCGCCATGATGGAAAACAAATAAATTGTTGTTCCATTGGTAGTGTATAAACTTGGAATAATTAGGCAGCACATCTACTCGCTTTTCTTCAGAATATAGCAGTTCAATGCAGCTAGACAGATGGCAAGCCATATCAGAGTCATGGTTGCCGCGAACATTAATCACAACCACTTTTTTATGCACTGTCAGCATCTGGTCAATTAGAATCTGGAACAGCCGCCCTGCCAGCTTAAAGGTCTTTCCAATACGGGTATCGACATCAACCCTAGTTCCTGCGGTAGTTTCGTTCTTGCTAGAGTCGGCATGGAAGAAGTCGCCAACATTAAGTAAAACACCAACCTCTGCATCGCCTACGCGCTTGGAAAGTCTAGCGGTTGAATCAATGAGAATCTGGGTGGCTATCTTTATGTCCCAGTCATCATCATCCATCTTTGTCTCAGAGTCGGCCAGCATCCCAAAGTGGTGGTCGCCTATCATATACATGGCTAAATAATCTGCGTTGACTTTAGCAGGGGGCTTGGCTGGTTTTTTTAAGCCCTTTAGGTCATCGGTAAGGCCATCAACTACCGCGTCAATCTTTGCCTTCATATCGCGCTTGTGCGGCTCTTGGATAACCCATTGGAGCGCAACAGAGCCATCGTCTTTGTAGGCAGTAGATATTCGCTTTGCCTCAAACCCCTCTGCGGTCTGATGTACTAAATCCCTATGCGGTGCTACGCCCTGAGAGGCAGCTTTCTTTTCTAGCTTTTGAATTATTTTATCAACGCTCTGCCTAGCACAACCTAACTCTTTTGACGCTTTGTTCGCAGAACCTGTAGCAATTACCGAATCTATGACTTGCCGCTGTCTATCACTTGCTGCAAATTCCTTTAGCACCCTTGGGTCAACCTTTTGCATCCTAACGCTCCTGCTTGGCCTGTAGTTCGGCATACTCACTGTCTGCGGGTATTGATAACCGAATGCCCTGTTTGTTCGCCCAATGATACACGTTATCTAAAAAGTGTACCATTTCGCCTTTTGATAGCTTGCTGGTGCTTCTTACCTGCTCTGGGATGTGCTGGTTGCCTATCGAGTAACTGTCTACACCCAAGAAACGCTTTTTAAGCCACAGCTTCCACACCTGATCGGGTTCTGCATGATCTATCTTGTGGCCTTTCTTTGCCATTTCTGTGGCGATCTCCCTGTACCAGATATGACTCATAGCGTTCTGGCTTAAACTTCTGGGGCTTTCATACTTATCTAGCTTAACCACCAAAGGGTTATTAAAATCCCATGACTCGATGCGCTTTAAGATAAAAGGTAGTTTTGCCTCTACCTCCCTTTTGTCGTTAATTCTTACATGGTCGCCCTGTGTCATAACTTCACCCCCAGCCAGCTTTGGGATAGCCTCTCGCTTTTAGACTCCAGACGCGGCTGCCGCTTTACCCTTTCCCTGCGCTCTTTGGTGTAGCCCTTTCTCGATGTATCGGGGTCAAAAATAAACTGCCGCTTTGGGGCTAGATGTTTAGGCTCGCAGAATGCCTCTCCGTAAAGTCTCCCCTTGATGGTTGCCCTCATTACTCCGCCATCTTCATGGTTTTGCTGAGTCCAGTCGCTATACTGCTTATGCGTGTAGCATTCACCGCTGACAAAGTAGGGATGCTCACCCTTAAACTCGACATACCTTGGCTTGTTTTTACTAGGCATTTTTTAACTCCCCATCGAAATAAAACCCGCGAGTGTTTAAATAGTGCTGCTTCATCATCAGGTAGTTATCACCATCCAGCCAGCTTATATCTGTTAGCTGCATATCAATGGTCTTTGCCCTGATGCTGTCAGACTTGACCTGCTGTTTAGCCTGTGGCGACCCGCCCCTGTCTTGCGCTCTGGCAAGCCAAGAGTTGACAAAGCGTTTAATGCCTTTGATGGTCTTTCTTTTGGTAGGGTTAGCATCGCACCATGACTCCATAGCGGCTAATTCTTGGTGGACATTGATAGCAGGATACGTTCTCTGCCAGGCGATCACATCGGCTTCTTCTGGTTGCCAATCTTCTTTGGTATTTAATAACATTATTTAACCATCCCCGGCGTTGCGTTTAACCCGGTAGCCGGGGCAGATGCGCTTTTCTGCTCTCTAATTCGAAAAAATCCAGAGTAGTCAGGATACAGCTTCATAAATCGCCTAGCATAAAATGGCCTGATGTTATTGTTGATCTTAAATTCAGTTAGTCCATCACCGCCCGCACTCATATCCCATCTAATCCGCTCCATGATGCTGTAAACAGAATAGTTTTTATAGCCTCGCTGGATTCGATCAAATGTAAACTTAACAAAATTATCCCAAACCTCTGGGTGATCGTTGTGGAATTGTTGCGCTTGTTCTTTTAACTCATCAAGTCGAGTTTTCATTCTGGAACCTCCTACAGTTCTAATTAAATCGTTCGCTCATTATAACCCATGCTTTTGCGGCAGTCTGCGGCACTACTCCATTCCCCAAGAGCCTAAGTCTGTCAACCCTATGGGTAGACCCATCAACTGTTCCACCCAGTTTGGGTTCAGTTTTCCAAATGACTCTTGGTTCTTCCCACTCGTATTGGCCCGGTCCTGCCCCGGCTGGCCAGGTCTGTCCTTCTTCATAGGATTTCTCTGCACAGTTGTCCCATGCACATCCGGGTGATTCGCAAGACCCAGTTGACCATAGTTTGGCCTGTTGCTCACTTTTTGCGCTTGCGCTACGTCTGGAGTAGGCCAATTCGCTTGCGCTGTCAGGCTTATTGTGTTCCTCGTAAATTCCGCAGGATACGCCCCTTCCTTCGCCATGTGGCAGGTTGGAGTTGTCCAATTCACTTGATCGCTGAGTTTTGCTCCGTAAGTCTTGGTCGGGTCGCTCTTTGTAATCCTCTGCCCCTTGTGATTCAGTGTGTTTGCTCCCCCCACACCATCTGCCGCTCTTGGAGTCGCCCATGATGTAGACCCTTTTTCTCTGATGCGGTGCGCCAACTTCATTCGCGCTAAATATTCCCCACGTTGTTCTGTAACCATCTTCTTCCAAATCGCTGATAACGCTGGAGAGTCCAAGCGAGATGTGTCCTTCGACGTTTTCGAAGAAGCATCGAACAGGTCTAATTGATTCAATGTGTCGCCTGATATGCGGCCACAAGTGCCTGGGGTCATCTGCTCCGAGTCGCTTTCCTGCTGATGAAAACGGCTGGCACGGGTAGCCGCCAGTAATGATGTCAACTCTGTCTCGAAAGATTTCCGCTGGGAATTTTTTAAGATCCGTAAATATAGGTGCTGGTGGTAGTTCCCCGGCTTCCATCTTCGCAACCAAGTTTGCAATGCAATAGGCTTCGATCTCGACATAAGCGATGACTCGATGTTCAACCCCGCACAAGTCAAGTCCTCTTTCGATGCCACCATATCCTGCACAAAACGCGATGACAGTTGGTAGTTCTTCGGTAATATCCACATTCTATCTCCTATGGCTCGGCAAGCCTCGCCTGATGTATTGATAAATTATTTTTTAATTACTTTTTTAAGGATGTTTTAACCCTTTTACTAGACTCCTAGTAAATTTACGATCTGAGGGCAATGCGACTCAGCGGTTAATTCGTATTCGTATCGAATCTCTAATCTATCCCTTAGCAGAAACCAATCTGCTGCGGGGGCTATGCTCTGGAGGGTCAACCACGCTCTGACGTTTAATCTAAAGAGTTCGTCAGCCACTAGCCCGAATACTTTTTGAACCTTAATCTATCCAAACTACAAAGTAAACCTATTTGTCTACTTATAACCAAATGCTATAAAAGCATCAATCGTTATACCCAAAGCAGAGCATAGCAACTGGATGGTGTGCAGCTTTAGGTTACTGCTTTTGCGCCATCTTAATACCTGCTGTGGCGATGTGTTAGCTAGTTTTGCAAGCTGGCGGCTATTTACGCCCTTGCTTTTCTGTGCAGCTATTAGGCATTTGCCTGTGTCGATCAATTCCATCACTCAAAACCTTATGTTATATTAATTGGGCGGGTTCCCCCGACTCGCAACCTCCTATGGTTTGCCCCCGAAAGCAGCGATGCTCTAGGGGGCTTTTTTTACCTTAAAAGGGTATATCTTCGTCCATTTCCTCGATAGTCAGATCAGCTTGCTTTGCAGGGGCTGCCGCTTGGCCATCAGTAAAGAAAACCTTTACGTTGCCCAGGATAGGCGTTTGCACCTGAGCCTCACGCTCTTCCTTGGTGGTTGACTGGCTGATAAAGCCATTGTTCTCATACTGGTCTTGCTGCTCGGTATCCACAAAGGTCGTTAGATCAAGGTAAGTACCCTTCGCGCCTTTATACAGGCGGCTTTTGTCGATCTTTGTAACGTCGATTCTTACAGATAATCCTACTTTCATTTTATTAACTCCACTTGGTTTAATATTTGAGCCACAGCCCTTTGGACTTCGATGGCTAGTTTTGCGATATATTCTTCATCGCGTTCAACCCGCACTAGAACGTGAGGCATTTCTGGGTGGTAGGCAAAGAAGTCCCACCAATCACGTTTGGTTATCCACATACAGCCTTGGATTTGTTGCCAGTATTTCTTAACGCCAACCTGCGGGTCGCGCAGATAGCTAACCATCGTTTTAGGGGCTGGGCATTTTATCTCCAAGCCGCCTTCTTCTCCGATTAAGCCATCAGGCGAACAGCCAAACTCAAAGCTAGTGTCGAGAATAAAGCCAGTCTCGATAACATCATTGCCAGAGATAAACTCGTAAGCCTCCCTAGCGTCTGGCTCAAGTGCACTGCCACGCTCCATCCAATCAGAAACGTGAAATGGCTCAGATTGCCCTGTAAGGCGTTCCGCGATTAATTCATTGACATACCCATCAGCAGAAGTAGATGGCTTCCCAGTAAGCGTAATTAGCTTGGAAAACATACTAGCTGACGGCTTGCCCAGTCGTGCAGCAATCCATTCTTCAGTGCCTTGTTCGTGATCTAGTATTATCACCTAACACCTCCGTTGCAATTCGATCATTGTATTTCTTAAAATACTCTTTAGTTGGCGTATAGGCATGAACTAAAACAGCACAATCAACGCAAGACCCTTCCAATATATATGCACAGTCAGGGTCTTCAGACGGCATTGGAAGTGCGCCGAAAACATCATCACAAATTGGGCAAGTTAAATGCACGACTTTTTTTCCCATGATTTGCTCTTTCATTTTTTAGCCTCTAGTGCGGCAACAGCGCGGTCAAAGTGCATCGCTAGAATCTGGTCAACAGAACGAACCTTCAGCCACTTGCAGAATTTCTCGCTGTCAGCACCAGTCTCGTCAAGTAATTTCTTGATGGCTATGATCTGGTCGTCAGAGATAATCTTCTTATCATCACCGCGCAGCATTGCTGATTCCGCATCATCGTCAGCAGTTGGAATACCTGCGATAGATTGCAAAGCGTACCTTCTTGCGTACGTTATGGCTGACCCAGATGCTTGCGGGTCTTTCTTGACAGTCGGCAAGGTATATTCCATCTCCAGCCATTGCCCAGATATGTGCATCAGCCTGGTAGATACACCCACGCCATTTTCATTGCTTACCGGGAATTGGGTATAGCTTAGGCCGTTATCAGCAAAGGGTTGCTTGATCGCCTTAATGACTGACGTTAGATCGGCATAGCTAGATTTAAAGAAAGGATTGGCGCTGTCTTTAACAGCACCCCCCATTTGAGATTGTGCAGCACATAGTGCGCTGGCTAGTTCATTGATTGACTCACTTGAATACATTGCGACCTCCTACAGTCATTTCTTTTGCGTACTGCTCACCATATCCAACATAGTAAGCATCTGATTGCCCTTCTAAGGCAGAATAACCTAAAACGCAGTCATACTCACCGCGCTCCAGATCGTTTAGATCGTTGATTCCCATATTGCCTCCTACAGCAAATGCCCCCTCGCGGGGGCGGTTAGATTAGATTTCGTAAACTTCTTTAAAGTATGGCTGTTCGCACAATCCTAAAGCCTCAATCATGGTCATAACAACTATATACTCTCTAGCGTCATACGCTGCCTGATCGTCAGCAAAAGCAATCACTAAATCATCGTCGCCATGTACCCAATCTGTCATTTTATTCCACGCCTCATGCGCCTCTTGATTGTCGCACCCAAAAAGTCCTGCTTTCTTTTCTACGGCTTCTAAAATTTGGTGAAATTCTTTGTTCCAATCTTTCATTTTGTTGCCCTTTCTTTATTGAATGAAGTTACATATTAGTCTATCTAAACTATAAAGTAAACTATTTTGTTAATTAATAGGCAAAAAAAAGCCCCCGAAGGGGCAGGTTATTTAGATTGATTTGATAGCTGTTAGTGGTAGCGCAAATTCACCGCCAGAAGTTTGTGCGTAGTTTGCTGGGTTTACGCTTTTAACCTGCGCGTAATCCTGACCATCTATGCTTCTAAATCCTAAAACTACAAAAGTACCTGCCTTGATGCCTTTAACGATTTGATTAACTTGATACATAATTTATTACCTTGTTTTATTGAGTGAAGTTACATATTAGTCGATCTAAACCATAAAGTAAACTATTTTGTTAATTAATAGGCAAAAAAAAGCCCCGCACTTAGCAGGGCTGGTGTTCTATGTGGAACTAATACGACCAGATAGCAGGGCAGGGAAACCCATCATCCTCAGTACAGGCATCTAGGTGGATAAATCTGCCGCCACCCTTCTGCTGTATGCCGATTCTCTTAATACCATGCTTCTGAGCCACTCTAATGATCTCTAACGCCTTTTCTCCGTTAGCTAGTATATCGACCGCCTTGCCAGTGGTATGCGCTCCTAGCACCTCTTTACGCACTTCTATGGGGTGTTGTGGGCTTCTGTAGGCAGATGACAGGGCAAAGCTAAAGCCGCACTCATGGCGAATAGCATTTAGGGTAGCTAGGAACCCCAGGTCGAACCCATGCTCACCAGTATGCTTGCAAGCTAGTTCCTTGGGTTTAAAGTAATTAGGTTTGTCGTCTTTCTTTTTGGTTGATTTAGCCATTATCTTTCCCTCTGTACGCCTTTAACCTTTTCCACCGATCTCATTGCTCCAAGTCCGAGCATACCCATCAGAACAGGCATCATCTCGCCAGTAGGGATTAGGGGAACACTGACATCGGAGCCGACCAGTTCTAAAATCATATTGGTGATTGGAATGGTGATAAAGTTACCCGCCATGCCCAGTACGCAGACCCAGCCGATTGCTGGCCGCCATCCTGCGACGAATAAACTCTTGTGGGCAGCTTCTGCCTTGTTTACCTCTAGCTGACCCATGACACTTTCATGCGCCTGTTTTTCTGCCATTGTCGCAATTTCATGCGCCAAAGCATTCTTTTGGTCTTTATCCTCGATAAACTTATCTAAAAGACCCGATATAGGCTGTGCCAAGGTTGCCAGTAAACTCATAAGATACCTTTCTCAATTAAGAATAAACCGATTATCAGAGGGTAAATACCCCACAGCATCATTTCGCTTTTCTTAAATCGCTCAGAGCCATCATCCAGCCGCTTCTCGATGTTAGCGTATCTGATCGCGCATTCTTTCTCATGTCCCTCTAAGCGAATCAACGCTTCCTTTACAGTTGCCATTATGAATCCTTGACTAATATTGCTTCGATAAAGATTGAGACTTCGTTTTCTGAGGAACTGCTTTTTGCCTCAAAATGAAAATCTGATTTCTCTGTGATTTTAAACGGCACCTGGCGATCAAAGCTAACCTGCGATGTGGCGAACGTCGCTTCTGCAACTCTCAGTGTTCTCCCAGTGCTAGTTTTAACTACATTTCTGAACGTCAGGTATTTCTGGCCGTTATTTGTGCCAGATGTCACATCAATTCTAAACAAATAGATCGAGTGACCTGCTGGGACAGTGTAAACGCTACTCTGAGTAGTGCCAATCGTTGCACCAATAAAGGCGTATTTAGTCCCGCCATTTGAGATAGATATATCGCCAACATTCGAGCCAGCTAAAATAATCGCAGAGTTAATCCGCAGGAAAGACGCGGTAGTTTGAACAGCCGATGTGCCTGTTAGGGTGACAGTCTCGCTGATCTCGGCATAATTAGAATCAAGGCCGTTGATCTTAACATCCATCGTATCTGACCCAGATGTTGATACGACATCCATTACAACAGCAGAGGAAGGGTAGGCATAGTTGCCGCCATCATCCCAGAGAGTCTCGAAGGCAGTGCCGACAGTGCGGTTGAAGCCAAATATATTTAACGCCCTAGAATCCCAGATGTTGCCTTTTGCCACATCGTGCAAAAAGTTTGGAGTTGGCATATCTTCGTCAAACTGGTACATCTTACTGCCTCAAAATAAAACTAATGACCATGTATATAGCATATCCAAGTACAGCTATCCCAGTAACTTGGATACTATTCCAAAACAACGCCTTGCGCTTCCTATCTTGCAGGTAGATAGTCTTTTCCCTCTGGGCAGCAATAGACCTGCGGAGATCAACGAGTTCTTGATAGCCATCCTTGCCGTACTGGTACATCAAGAGTTCCCTCAATTCACGTTCCATCTGCTGTGTACGCTTGGTTCTCGCGTATGTCTCCATAGCCTCTTCATTGACAGACTTGGCAGCAATGATCTTCTTAAACAGGGGAGGGTTATCAGACCTTCTTCTGTGTTCTGACAGGTCACTCACAGCACCATAGAATCGCCCTATCTGTGACAGGGTATCTTCTACTTCTTTGCCAGCAGCAACCATACGCTTGATCGTACCAAACGCATTAACGGCTACCGACATTGCTGTGATCGGGTCGATCATTACCAAGGCACTCCAGCAGTAATCGCTGGTGCTTTGCTGTCTGCTATCTGCGCTGCAATGCTTGCCTCTACAGCGTCAGCATCAACGTCAGCCTTTACCCATCCAATGGCCTGAGTCTCTGTGATGTCTGCGTAGGCTGTGTAGCCATCAGCATCTGCATCAGGGGTGAAGCCGCAAGTGCCATAGCTACTGCCTGAGTGATCGCCATCAACGTCTGAGGCTTGCCAGTGCGCTACCACAACACCATCATCAGTGTTGCGCTCTAGTGTTGAGATTGTCCAAGTTACTGCCATTGTTTTATTCCTCTAGTTTTCGTTCTATATATTGTTTATCAAGAAAGCTATATTCAAAAAGTGAATGTGCGTCTTGCAGTTTAGTAACTTCGTTTGTGTCATCACAGACAATTACCTCTATATCTTTCCAGTTGTTTAGGACAGCGTATTGCAACCGACACCCACCAAACTGTAATTCGTTTTTACTATTAACGACTATGGGGTTTACCATTCCATGCTCTGCAATGTGCTTATGAATTAACTTTTGTCTTTCAAATATCGCCCATTGCTCTGGCTTGGTGCCTGTTTTAATTTCACTCAGCTTCAAGCGCATTAACTCTTCCCCTTAGTGACTGTATTTCTTTAATAAGCATAGGTACTAGCTTGCTATAGTCCACACCCATCATCTCTTCTGAGTCTTCTGGTACTGACACAGCCTCTGGTGCTACTTCAAGCAGCTCCTGTGCAATCATGCCGTAGTCTTGGTGAGAGCCATCAGCCTTCCAGTCATACTTTCGTACTTGTATGGAGTCTATCTTGCTACCTGCATCATCAGCGTCTGCAATGTTTTCCTTGAGGCGATAGTCTGAAGAAGTATTATAAGAAGTTGACAAACCACTTGTCTTAATTGTCCCAACTGTAGTGGCGGTTACAGCGGCATTATTGACAAAGTTTATATGCGTTTGATCACTAGTTCCGTCTTTAGCTGTAATTATAAGACCGTTTGGGTTGAGGACTACCCCGTTTTCTTCAGCACCTGCGCTTGTAGCTGTTCGCCCAACACACCAGTGTCCAAGAGACGAAAAGCGCCCCCTCTCAGTACCACCAGTAAG
>JACLAB010006514.1_pt1 | contig 26880 bp, 16 predicted proteins | sample 8027921 | NCBI WGS metagenome assembly JACLAB01 (sample SAMN15725117, study PRJNA655200) | protist metagenome | isolation source: fluorescence activated cell sorting (FACS) single amplified genomes of... | place: USA: West Boothbay Harbor, Gulf of Maine | collected 2000-07-19 | reverse complement strand
CATTTCGGTTCCCCACTCCCCGGTATTCTTACCCGCCCCCATGTTATGCTCCGGCCGTTCGTAACGTCAAACGATACCGAGCGAGGCCGTGGTTGACGATCCTGCTCCTGGGTGGCTGTGTGCGCGGCGAAGCCGCGCCGGTTCCCACCGCTGCGCCCAGGCGCTGGGTATATTGCGTTGTCGCGACGTCGCGGGTCAGCCCTGTATACAGGTCATCCGCTCGGTCGCTGCAGCGGCCCGATCTGCGTCTTTCCAGGCAGGGCCACTGAGACGGTGGAGGCCGCCCTCGTTTCTGTTCACCCCCCCTAATTTGAAAGAAGCAGGGAGTTGACGATAACGCGAACGCATTTGAAGATGTTTTGCAGAAATGCGTCGACGAGAGTAGATCTGGAATAGGTGTATACAAGAACGCCCCAGGTTCCATGTGCGAGAGCGTTTTCTGCACGGACCCGGGACTGAATCAGCACCTCATCAGCAACGAAGGCAGTGCGACTTTTTCTAGGTTCTTTGACCAGGATGAGTGGGAGCGACATAGAAGTGTCGGAAGGTACTGGCGGCATATGTTCAGCGCGCATAAAAGCACTGTGTTCCTTAGGGTGCTTGAGCCCGTCCTGTTGATGTCTGCAGTGGCTGCCCTGGTCGCAGCTTGGAATACCTTTATGACCACGGCATATGCGCTCCCAGCGCTCTGCATAGTTCCTCTCGTGCACCAGCTGACCGGTGGCGTGGTGTCCCTGAGTCTTGTATTTCGTACGAACAACGCAAACAGACGAGTGATTGACGCCAGAAGACTGCTTGGCAATCTGAGCAAGTGCACAAGGGACATGACGCGGATCAGCCAGTATATCCCAAATGAGAGGGACTACAGGCTAGAAACACTTCGGCACCTTCGCGCGTTCCCATACGCACTTGAGTACCACGTAAGAAAGGGCCGAATTCGTCCGAATGTCATGGATCGGACCTCGTTCGGGGTAGATCCCATGCCATCAATTTCGAGGGCAGTCGGGGAAAAGAGGGCACGGAGACTAACATTTTATGAAAACGTCCCGGCACAGGTCCTGATGGACATGTCGCAGATATTGCAAAACGCGCTGACGACGGGCATGAGCACACAGATGCATGCACAAGCGGAAATCATCTTGAAAGAGCTAAGTGCTGTCCTTGCGGAAAGCGAAAAAATCCTGTACACTCCCATCCCAATTTCGTTTACACGTCATACAAGTCGCATTCTCACCATGTGGCTTTTCACATTGCCTTTCTCTCTCTGGCTGCCACTCGGATGGTGTATGATTCCTGCAGTATTCTTTATAAGCTGGGTGATGCTTGGCGTGGATGAGATTGGCATTGAAATTGAGGAACCATTTGGTATACTGCCTGTGCGCCCACTGTGCGACATGTGTGATCGCGAAATCGTTGGAGCTATGACGCATGCACTCCAGGCCCCAGATCATCAGCCAGCGAGAAAATAGGCTGAGCTGATGCGTGTGTGACCTACTCGAGCTCATGAATCAGGCAAACGCATATACTCCCGAATCGCTTGCCTTCGTGACTTGGAACGTGCAGAAAATGTCATGGGTGGTTTATGAGAATCCATTTAAATGCGTTGCCCTTTGGTCTGTATATATTTTTCTGGACAACCTCTAGCGGGGAACGATAGCGTAAAGCAGTAAAATTGCGCCGCAATTCAGGATCTGTTAGCGATTGTATATTGGATACGTAGCTGTTGAAGCCGTCAACGGCCTACATGAGTTGCCTTCTTTGGATGAAGTTTGCACCTTTTGAGATTGTATTTCGCTTGATATCGATATTGACCTTGACATGATATGAGCGACCAGTTGTCAGCAGCGAATCCTTCATTTGTTGAAAAATATCATTGAGAGAAAGAAGTCAACGACAAAAATAGCGACGAGTGAGATGACCACTGATGCCGTGGTTGACTCGCCAACACCCTTCGCACCACCTGTTGTTGTTTGGCCCCATCCACAGCTGATCACTGCAATCACCCCACCAAACGCCAAGCCCTTCGCACACATGACGCCTACATCTGACGGCTCAAGGTATTTAGCTGCCGAGTCGATGACAGCATTTGGAGAGATGCCGTATCTCAGATCAGCAAGTAATATACTCGCTGCCATGCCGATGGTGAACGAGAACACTGAAAGAATAGGAAGGGACACAGCGCAGGCCACGACGCGAGGCGCAACAAGATAATCTACTGGGTCTGAACCTAGGGTACGAAGCTGATCAACCTGCTCAGAAACCTGCATTGTGCCTAGCTCAGCGGCGATGGATGAGCCAACACGTCCAGCAAGGACGATCGCGCAAATTACTGGGGTGAGTTCTCGTGTGAACGCGAGCCCAAGAAGCCCGCCAATGACTCTAGTAAGTCCGACCTTCGAGAATTCCTTACAAAACTGTATGGTAAACACCATCCCGACAAAAGACGAGGTCAGCATTGCCACACCAAGTGTGTCTGGTCCGACTCTAGCAACCTGCTGGAGCGTCTGCTGCATGTTTAGCTGTCTATGCCAGACAACGCGTTTGACAACCATCCCAAGAAGAAGAAAGGTGTAGAGGGTACGCCAAAGAAACTTTGGTGGCTCCCAGATTTTGAAAGCATCAGCAAAATGTGTCGCCACAGTGTCGTCGTCATTTACGAGGTTTTGGAACCACTTCTTGGATCTTTCTTGTGAAACTGAGTCCCAAGTGTCAGCGCGGTAACTTGTCCTATCAGAAGCTGCACCGATAGATACTCTGTTAGGCCGTACACCGGGTGACCGTATTGTTATCCACCGAACTGTTGTAGTTAAGTCTCCAGGCGCAGGTAATAACGACACTGGTCGTCCTGTTTTCAAACTTCCTACACCGTGCCATCGCCTGCGGTTCGTTTTTGCTGAGGAGGCATGGCCGCTTTCGTCTCGCGAGAAGCGGATCGGCTCAACAAATAAAGATGATACCATGCTGCTAAATCTAAGTTAGTTCATTTAACCAAAGATCAAAGGCCGAAGGTTCAGATATGAAGCTCGATAACTGCGCGCAGAAGAATACAGTGATCGGTGCTTTCACGTTTTTACACGATTAGATACCTTTTTATATATCGCATTTTATTAATATGAGTTATTATGTTATTATATTATTATATTACAATCAATCAAGTACAAGTATCTATTTTGCTCTATTATATATGAGCGCAATATTGCAATATATTATTATTAGGGCCAATCTTGAATCAGCCGTACATATTTTCAATCATAAAGTTTTTTGGCCACGTGAATATAAACTTTTCATCTGTATATATAGATATGTGTAATTAAGATATATAGATCTTTTACCTTCGAAGGTAACATTTTTTTTTGGCACGGCAGCGCGTGGCACGCTTCAGGATGTCAAAATGGAGCGGCCGAAGAGCCGCTTCGGGGCCGTTTAAACTCTAAACCCTGAAAGCCCATCCCCAACCCCCTAAAGACACGGCGCGGACCCTAAAGACACGGCGCGGACCCTAAAGATACAGCGTACCGCTCGTTACCCGCGCGTCAGCGGCTACATGAGCGCGCATCTTGCTCAAGTAAAAAACTGCTCTTGTCAGCGCGTGGCGCGCTTCAGGATATATATGGGAAGAATTAACTCAAGGATAACTCGTCCCGCCCGGTGCCTCGCTCCAGATACGGCCCGAAATGGTCTGAAAGTTCCATGAATTATGCGAATGCTATTAAAGTAGTCTTAAAGTGACAGAGTCCACCTAATACCTCTCTGGCATGAAAAAAAAAGGGGTAACACAGCTGTAAATTTTTATACATATATACAAGTACAAGTAATAATATGTTCTTCAACTTTATTATTTGCAAATATGGCGATCTTAAATCAAATCGTGCGTGATATTATATGCCTTCGTCCTTACATGCATACGGGATGAATTCTCCTGTGCCTCAGATCACACGTTAAGGGACCTCTGGATTACATATCTTGCTGAAGTGCTTCGGCGGAAAGAGAGGATTGTGGTGAGGATTGTAAGCCATGAACTTGTATGGCGGCATGGTAACAGCACATTGGTCGATGAGCGCAAGGGTGAGCATCTCCTGAGCAAAGGTGTCATCAGGTCTCAAACTCAAGGCCTTATGGTAACACTCAATCGCTTCGCTCATCTGACTCTGAAAATTTCCTTTCAGCTGATGAGTGAGTCCCAGTGCAGTGTACGTGCTCGCAGATCTTGGTGCAAAACTCAAAGCCTTCTCATACCAGGAAATTGCTTTCTCAAAACTGTGTTGCTTGCGATATGCATGTGCCAGATTCACTGCAGTTGCCTCCCATCTAGCCGAAGGCGGCAGTGGCAGCAATGACATAGCATGTTCCAAGTGCATAACTGCAGTCACGTAGTCTTTGTTGCGGTAGGCAAGCACACCCAGCTCATTGCATACGAACGGATCATCCGGACAAATGTTGCTTGCCTTGGAAAGAAATTGCTGGGCCAATCCAAGATTGTTTGTGCGCTGGTATTCTATACCGATGCAAAGCAGTGGAATATGACAGCCAGGGAACAGCCTTGCAGCCGTCCTGTATGCTGCCATGGCTTGATCGCTTTCTTCCTGAGCAGCAAATGCGTGGCCGAAGCCTATCCAGGCTGATACGAGGGAGTTTTCGATTGAAGTTGCTTTACTAAAATACCGACGCGCGGAGTCAAACTTGCCACCGCAGTAGTAATAGCAACCGACTGCAAACCAAGATATCCCGTCATCTGGATATTGTTCGACAAGTTCATGGGCACATCGATACAGATCATTATTACGCCGAAGCTCTACGGCCACGGCGAGAAAACACGGTAACATGATCAGCTGTAAAGGATCTCTGTCAAGGGCCTCTGAAATGATAAGGTAACTTTGATGCAAGTAACCACGATGAAAGAGCCTCTCAGCTCGTGCCAGGGAAACTTCGCTTGTCTTCAGCAGAACAGTAAAGTCCGCTTCAGGAAATGTGGCCGGCGATGCTGCCTCGAATTCATGAGATAAAAATCCACTTGTTTGGTCCCTACTGTTAGAATCCACATTATGAGCTTTCTTTGACTCCTCTCCGTAAACAAACGCATTTGCAGCGCGTGGATGTGCACTTTCCTCGTAATCCCAGCACGATTTATCCTGGCCAATCGTGCGATACATGATATGCAGCCAGATATCCTCAGCTTTAATATTCAAAGAGGCCAGCAACGAGCGTTCTTCTTCTGGACTAAGCATATGGTCTGATGTTAGCGCATGAAAGGCTTCAAAGCAAAAGGGGTCAGACGACAACGCCAGCTTGTACCAGTATTTCGCCAACGAACGATTTTCAAGGGCGCCGTATACCTTTCCCCGCAAGAAATATAGTAAAGCAACAGTAGACACAGATGCGTTGTCAGTGTTTTCGTCGCTATTCTCAAACTTATTGATACCACGATGTGTTCGAACTTCAAATGACCCATCTGCCCTTTGACCCTTTGCATGCAGTCCCCTTGGCAGCTCAGCTTCCGCGCTCCCCTTTTCAATACCGCGTCCTTCGTGTTTCATAATATACTTCTCTTGTGAATCAATCCACGATTCGTGGTCCCGCTCTACGCTGTCCAATAACGTCAAGCACTCGTCCCAAGACTTCATGGCAACCAAACACTGCGCAGCAAGTTGCAAGAAGTGCATCTTATCCAGGCATAGAGCATCATCGTCGTGATTCCCACAGGGTTGATATCGAGAATAAGAGCCTGTGTGACCATGTTCGCCATTTGGTATGAGACCCTCGCGCCGCAATAGTGCAACTGCGCGGCAATATTGTCCTCCGAAGTAGAGTGTTCGAGCATACAGCAAAATATCACGAGGACGACCGTCACTCATCGAAACAAGCTTGTCCGCAAAAAATATAGCAGAGGATATCAGGTCTTTGGCAAGGCAATCTGCCACTACGCTCCGCAATTTAGAAAGAGATGGTCTCAGCTTTACTCGTCCATAAGTCATGGTTGGACAGCCTTTGCGAATACGTTTCTGAATTGTTTTGTTATTACATCCGTATTCTGAATTTCATCAGGTAGGGTGCGTGAGACATTTTTTTATGCATGACGATTTTATATATATATTAATAATAAGAACGTAAAGACGTTATCATTACAATCACTCCAGTGGCTGGGCAAACAGTATAAAGATTCCGCTTATTATATATGTTCACGTAATAAGCGACTTATCCTTAACTATAATAATCAAGTTAAGAGCTTCGTTCGTTCGCATAATATACAATCTTATTGTTGTGGTCGTCATAAGTCAGAGACCCTACTCCAATTTCCATTTCCTAATTCCTAATTGATAATTGACTAACTACAGTTAATTACCGAAAGCGTGATTTACTAGATAAGTTACCTCAGTGAAGATAGAAGAGACTGAACGTACGTACGCAGAGGCATATTGCTATATTGGTTCTTGTGGAGACAAGTCAGAGTGTCTAAGTCAGAGGTTGCAGAACCTTCTTAGAAACCTACTCGTCTCAAACATAGCATCCTTCTTGGTTTTATACCAATACCAGTCTCTCCAAATACTCTCCTTCTTTTCACTATTGTTCCCAAGCTTCCCCAAAAGTTCTTCGCATATTTTGGGCCCCCAGAACTGATTCACATCTAGTTCTAATACAGTAACACCGTATACGCGTACGTATATAAACACTTATATTATATATTATTATATATTATATTATTATATACTCGATCGATCTATGTATATATATATATATATACCTTCGAAGGTACAGTATATAAAGAGCGACGTAGAAACGAGGAAAACAAGCATCATTCACTGTCTTGTCTTCGGGGCCAAAATGGAGCAGTTTGATTTCGAATTTGATTTTGAGCATGATCTCAGCGCCGATGTTGGTCAGCCTGCTGAGGCACCTCAGTCAATGCCTCCTAGCGCAAGGAAAAACTACAGACAGGTAAGGTCTGAATGGGGCCTTGTTGCGTGATAATCCGAATTCCCTTACTTTACTTCCGTTGGACACAGACGGTTTGTCGACACTGGCTGCGTGGGCTTTGCATGAAAGGAAACAACTGCGGCTTCCTCCATCAATTTGATAAACAACGGATGCCTACTTGCCGGTTTTTTGCTAAATATAATGAATGCAAAGAACCGGACTGTCCGTTCAAGCACTCCCTGGAAGATGTCAAAGATTGTAACATGTAAGCATTTCGCTGCACATATTTGTTCTGCCTTTCCCGTCATAACTTGGCATGATTAACCTTGGTTTTCTTCAGGTTTAAACTGGGTTTTTGTATCCATGGGAGTTTGTGTAGATATCGCCATGCTTCCTTAAACACACGCTCGCCACCTGTTGCAGAGGCGGCATTGATAGGCAGACCAGGGCATCTGCACGGAGCACCCTCGCACTCTCAACGATCACAGCTAGTCACAGGTAACCAACCGAGGGACATATCAGCCACCGTGGCAATAGGCAATGTACCTCCGCCGCTACCCCCTGGCCCGCCGCCAGCTACAGTGAGGAGATCACAAAATGTGAGGGCTCTGCCAAGTACGAACGCGACGTCGCAAGATCCCATTTGTTGAGTGTGGAAAGCGCGAGCCACCTCATTTTTTCATGAATTGATAGATTATGCACGCAGCAGATCTGTTGCACTCGAGTTTGTGTCTGTGACGGGAAAGGATCAAATTTGCTGGAACTATTGCGATGGAGACCTTTGAAGCGCGCGAGGAACGCTGTGAAATTTGGTACGAATTTGGTTTCGACAAGTGTGAGCAGTACAGAGATATACAACATCAGGAAAGCTATTTGTACCGGCCGGGCCGTTGTTTTTCTATGCATGCTTGACAGACGTGGAGAGGAGACCAGACGTAGGGCGAGAGTGCCGCATGTTGCCAAGTCTTCCAATCTGTGCAACATTCAATTGACTGTTGAGCCACTGGATCATCTGCTGATTGCTAGCAAGGAGAACCTGGCTCTCCTCTAGCTGTTTCTGCTGATTTTCAAGCTGAGTTCTCAAGCTTTGGGTCTCTTTCTGGCTGGATTCAGCGTTTTGAACAAGTTCTTTGTGTTTTTGTGCAGCTTGTTTCATCGCTTCCTGGCGCTCTTGCAGTAGAGCTTCCTGTTGAGTGATGACCGCGGCCTTCAGCTTTGCTTTTGTCTTTGCCGATCGCAGCTCCGCCTGAAGCCGTTCTATGATCTGGTTTCCCTTGCGAATCTCACTGCCGCTTGCAGAAACACGCTCTTCAGCGCGAGCAGAAGAAGCACGGACGACTTCAAGGGCATTTTCCGCAGTTACCAGGTGTGACTCACTGCTGTTCAGTCTATCATTGAGGACCGTGATCATTTCCTCTTTGCTCTTCAGCTGTTGCTCTAACCATTCAACGCGAATGCTATGCTGGGCTGAGGTTTTGTCGCGCAGATGCCAGTCCTGGTTTGCAGGGGAAAATGTTCAAATAAAAATAAGTATTTCTGTCCCAAATTGTCAAAAGTTAAAATTGTTCAACCACTTACCTTGTTGAGCTCAGCACTGATATTTTGAAGTCTCGCCACCTCCTCTCTGGCTAGCTGCAGTTCCCTCTCTGCATTACTCGCGCGCGAAGAGACATCGGAAAGTCGACTGTCTAACTTGTATTTTGTGTCAATGAGCACGCATACTTGTTTGTCAAGCTCGGCGTTTTGCACTGTAATTGTCTCGATTGTGGAGCGCAATCCTACCTGCGCAGCATGATGCTCGCTCTCCATTTTCTTTTTGGTAGTCTCCAATTCTTTAACAGAAGCAAGCTTCAGATTAGCGGCCAGTTCGTCAAGTTTCGCCTGAGTTGTTTCCTCTGCTTTGCTTGAGTGTGCCTTCTGCCGCAGAAGATCTGCAGTGCAAGTCTCCAGCTCTCTGACAGCGTCCCCAAGCTTCGATGACATTTCGCCGTTTGATCGAACCAATTCATTTCGTTCGGATCGCAAGTCCGCGAGACGACCAGCAAGAAATTGCTTGATGGTGGCGTCATCGCCAGGCTTTAAACTGAGGGAGATGTGGGACAAGTGCTTGAACTCATTTGTCTCAACGATACCAAGTCGGGCGCCCTCAAATTCGCCCACGTCTCCCAAGCGCAGTACTGCAAGAAATTTGGGAGGCTGCTGACCTCGACAGCAAATGCACTCTTCAAGCAGTGCTATGAGATTTTCGGGGAATTTCGAGAAGGTTACGAGGATCGACTGCTCGACCTTGAGAGCCTGGAACTCATCCTCAGAAACTTCCAGGTGGTGTAAAAAGAACGGATCTGACTCGCTGGTGACTTGGACGTGGAGTACCTGTGCATATCCGCAATGGAGTGTCATTACTGGCATATTGATTTCGCAATATCCGAGTTAGTGGAGGAAAACTTGACTGACCTTGCTTTGTCCTGCTTGTTCTGTGCCGAGCAAGACACGAATGAGGAGTTCCTCGAACTTCTCGCCAGTGTGCCCGACGCCCCGAAGGCATATTGGAACACGTTTGTTGAAAAGACTATTTGCACTACCGATAGAAGATGTCGCCGATGAAGATGGATCTCTGTTGATGACGTACATGTTGAGGCCTCAGGCCTCAATTTGCCAGCAGCAGGTTTGGTTGCTACGTGTGTACTCTTTTCAAATTTCAAACTTCGTACCGTAAGTTGCTGTTGCTGCTAGCCGTAAATTACACGACTCAACATTGAAAAATGTCACACTCACCTACCTGGTATCTATCGTTAATCAAACACCACGGTTTATTCGTTCCATACAATGTCACCAATTTTACAGTTTCTTTTTACTCTTTTAACTCGTAAATATTGGTTTACCTCACACGTCACTGAATCCAAGGGTATTTTTTCCTCATAGCTACTTGTTACTCGATCCAATGATTTCTTTGTCTTATTATCTGGTATCGTGTTAAAACTAAATACGCAGGTCCGACGCTTACTACTTCATACCTTCGTAATAAACACGGTTGTTAAGCGCTTCAACCAAACTGACTACTCACGGTTTTCTTTTCGTATTAGCCGTTAACCGCATCGCCTGCGCCGGACGCGCCCCGGTCTCGTCCCGCGCGCCGCGCCGCGTGGCTATGCCGACCACCTGGGAACGGACGCACCACGCAAACCCCGACGCACGCCAACGCCACCACCACACACCCACTCTCCGGTCTCTGGAGCCTATTATGATTACGTGCCTAAACCCTATATATATATTATTACGCACGACGCCGTGAACGATGAAACGACGCCAAGCCGTCTCTGAAGACGCGGTAGTGGACGGTCGTAGTTGACCGATGTATCGGTGAAATTTCAGTTTCAAACCGTTCCAAAGACCTCGTTTCACCGAAGCTCCATCGATCATTGTAATTAACCCTAATTACAATCTCGAGCCCGTCCAGTTTGCACGAGTCCCAAACAAGCCTCCCGCGAACTGACTTGAGATCCGTCCAAATATTGGAAAAGTTTACATGTTTGATGATTGATATCGACCGCATCAGTTTATTACGTCTTCTGATTGGCCCGTCATCTTTTATACGCCTTCTGATTGGTCGTCACCTCGATCATTTTACATAAGTCGTAGGCTAAATCACCGTACGATCACCGTTTGTCACTTTATTTCTGACCACAACGCTGTGCGACGGCTTCCCTTTTTTGGACTACGACTGTTCCGCGGCACGTTCTTATCGTTGCACTTGGCGTGCACGTAAGCGTCGTCCTCACACGCACGCCAAGTGCAACGATAAGAACGTGCCGCGGAACAGTCGTAGTCCAAAAAACGGGAAGCACGACGCTAACGCGTTTTCCTAGGAGGCGGTGGTCGACGTCGAAGTTGACCGAGCATCGATGAAAATTCAGCTTCAAATCTAAACTATGTGCACTTCTTCATCGAAGCTGCATCGATCAAATCGTCTAAAAACTTAGTCCCGAACTAGCCGACCGCGTCGTCATTTCTGAGTCATAAATCGTGGGTAATTCAAAATAAAGGACTAAATAAATAAAGGCACTTACGCAATAATTATTACCTTCGTAGATCTGATGATATGTGTCAGTGTTTGTATACGGAGTCAGTATCGACTCGTCTCAGGAACTTAAAACTGGTGACGAGCACCATCATGCAGAGTGCCGAAGGCCATGGTTTTGCATGAGCAGTGTTCGAAACGCAGACGCCGCCATTCTTGTCACTGCCTTCGCCCTGTTTCTACTAACTGCTGAATATCGATGCCTGTCTCAACTCGTTTGAAACTGTTTATCGTTTTAAGCTTAGCCCCGTGTCTTTGGGCCGACAAAACGTATTATTTTTGTCCCGATGATTGCAACGTCGAAGTGGGCTTTGGAACCTGTCAGGTGCGTTGTGGCGAAATGATGCGGTTTTGTCCCAGTTACACCTCAAGCTGTCTAACGTGTTCAAAAACTTTCAAACAGGAAGATGGTACTTGTTTGTGCTCCCCGGGCCACGTGGGCGTCGACTGCTCACAGGTGGGTTCCATTCGAATGCGTGATGCATTGTTATGTGACCTGACCTCATGATATTACCGCGAATAATCTTCTCGATGCCTGATTTACTAAGAACTAATCGAACATGTTGTGTTTGCAGGTTCGCGCTGGGCTCTCCCTCCAAAAACGGCGAGACGGCTCGCATGGCTATAGGTTCATCACCCGTGGAGAAATCGAAGGGGATCGCCGCGTTGCAGACTTAGCATACAGTGCTGGGAATGGTAGAATGTATGCCAGTGTTTATGATTCTTCCGGGAGAGATGCGGTCATTGAAATTTCTTCAATTGGAGACACTGAGGCTGACATTCCTGGTTGGGGAGAGTCAGGACCAGCCCGTCCACGTAACGGATCTCAACCTCTTCCCATGGTACCAATAGATGATAGCTGGTGTGGAACTGGAATCGCGGCGGGAAACATGTGCTCACAAAGCCATCCGGGTGGGCGGGCTACCCCGGGCTGGAGTGATGAGTATCAGACAGCACACGGTTGGCGCGATGAGGGAGGGTATCGAGACATTGCGCTGGATTCCACTCGGTCATTCGTTTACACTGTGTTGAACATGTGGAGAGCAAAACAATCCGACACACCATCTGAAAGCGATGTCGACGATCCGTATGAATATGTGTTCAGAATATACCGCTGGGATGGAAGAAATGGATCTCTCGCTTCCACGCAAAACAGATCGGAGATAGACTTCTATACTCATAGTGAAGGCTGGATATTAGACGCGATGACCATAAACGATGTAGATGGAACTTTAATCTACAAGGCAACACCGAGAGATGTCAATAGCAAGTCACATATTGGGGTGCTGGAAGTTCAGAATGATGTGCTCATTTCTGTGAAAGATGTTCCAATTTCACCTAGTTACCTTGGGAAACGTTGCACGACATGTGCTACACGACGTGATGCTTTTAGGTTCAACGCCGCCACATCTGCTTCAATTTATGGAGACCAGTACGTCATTTTCGTAGGATCATCCCGAACTGAGAACTCGGATGCGAGCTATTACCCCTCTGTTCTCAAAATCCACGCAGAAGCTAGCAAAATCAATGATGGTGGAGTTGATGGTCCGGAAATGTATTTCGATGGCAATAATCGAAAAAAGATAGACCATTCAACATTCAAGTCGGTCGTCGCACATGGTAAATATGCGTATGCTGGAACTGCATCGGCAGGATGCCGTGCTGGTGATTGTAATATTTTACCAGGACGCATATGGATGTTCAGTTTGACATTTACTGACGTAGATGATCATGGTTCTTTAAGAGAGGTGGTTCTATCAGCAGGTGAAAACGAGGGCCCCGAAGAAATCAATGTTCATCGAATGGCGGTACTGCCTGATGAAACAATGAATGGTGGATTTTTGTTCGCATTGACGGGGAAATCTGCGACGTCGACTTCTCGCATAGTAAAGCTAGAAATCGGCGGTCCTGATACCGCAGCGTCCTGCACTGCTCAATGTTTTCGACGGATTGCATCATATATTTCAACCGAGCCTCTCAGGGCGATGGTGTATGCTCAAGATGTGTTATCACTCATCACTGCTTCTCTCACGGAGCCGACAGTGACATATGCAAGACTTTCTACCGCAGAAATCATATCTATATCGCCAAGATATGGTCCAACTTCCGGGGCCAGCACGATAATCACCATAGCAGGTTCTGGTTTCCCTAAAGAAAGCACTTTGGAAGGTAAAAGTAACTTTGCAGCATGTCGGTTCGGATTCGCAATTGATGAAGTTGACGTATTCCCAATTGGGGGCTGGGTTCCTGCTATTGTTGTCAACGACACCATCGTGCACTGCACAGTGCCCCAAGCTGGAGAAATCTCGGTCCGCAAAGATTATGGACCATTGGCAAGTGGGGTTTCCATTGTTCAGCTTTCCTTCGATGGGTTTCACGAACATTCTGTAACTAATCGCGATCGGCTTTTCAACATCTCTCTGTGGACAGATGATAAAACGGTGTACAGATTCTACACTGTGCCACTTGTGACGAGGATTCTAGCAAATGGTGTTTCCCCTCCATCTGTCATGATCACTGGGGAAGACGCTGATCAGGTCCCGTCCCAGATTTCGCTAATTGGGGGACCATTTATAAACACCAAATCACTCGTATGTCGGTTCAATCAGAATGCAAGCTCAGATCAACCAGCCATTTTTATCACCGCGACAATGATCACTTGTCCAATCTGCAGGACGCATGTCGTGTCTAAGGAAAACGGGAAAACGCGTTGCTTTCCGCTTGGAGCTACAGATGGGAGTGTTGATTTCTATCAAGCCATGAAGTGGCTTCCAAACGACGATCCAAGGTTTGTAACAGTTGCATTCTCCATGAATGCGCGGGATTTTCACATGGCAGATGAGCCCTTGAGAATATACGGTTCGCCGCATCACCTTCAAGTCATCGGGCGAAAGACTGTAGAGAAAGACAGTCATGGTTCAGTTCAGAACCAGAAAAGCATGACCTTTGGTACAATTCATATGCAGATTTCTGATATTAATGGCTTTGTCATGGGGAATGATGTTGGCGAGGGTGGAACTCGAGGTTTCTCAGTGAAAATAACAATGAATGCTTCCGTATCTCCTCGGAGTAGTTCAGCAGCTGAATTAGAATCTGGCTTCGAAGGTGTGACGGATCGAGGGTCGCTGGCGTTAACTCCAAGGTTTTCTCAGCCTCTAACCCGAGGTGACTATTATCTCATCCTTTCACTTCATGACTGCACTCGTGGCATTGATTCGTGTATCAACATGCCTGGAATAACCACACAAGTCATAACTGTATTTCCTGGGGCTGCTGCTCAAATACTTGTACGACCAGGATATGTATCTGCAAACGACCAGAAGTCAGGATGGTCAGCAGATGGGATAATTAAAGCAGCGGCGCTTTCAGTAGAGCTTGGCTCGATATTTGTGGATATCTTAGATGGCGGCAGCAATCAAGTTGGTGATCTGGATCGCTCTTTGCATACAATACATGTTGTCAGCACAACCAGTCAAACAAAATTCAATGGAATACTGGGTGCAGATATGCTCGAGGAGCGCGTGAGCGGCGCGGGACTTTACGGTACAACAGTTGTTAACTCACTTAATGGCAAGGCAATATTTTCTGATCTGAAATTGGTCAACCAAGAGCCCACGGGCGCGAGAACACAAGGAAGTGACAATACTCTTTCCTTTGGATCTCCATCCCAAGGGTTTTATCGTTTACAGTTCTACACACAATTACCTGGACTTCTAGAGGGTGCTTATGCGCTTGCAATTTCGAAGCTGGAAATCATCCCTGGTCAAGCTGTTTACCTAAATATTTCAAACTATGTGGAAGTTGTTATAGCATGTGATGCTTCCAATGAGCCGATATCGACGATAATTGCATTGAATATTTTTGACGGAGGCAATAACAAATTGACAAAGGACGAAGCGCAAAGGACAGTAACGGCATTACCTCATGGACCTCCTAGGTTACAAGTCTATGGTATGACTTCATTAAGAGACAGTGTAGGCGCCGCAGAATGGCGGTTTCCTGCGTTCTCATTGAGCGTTAGATGCAGTAAGGCTGGCTGGTATGCGCTCGAGTTCGTCTCTCCTTCAGTGAAGCCAAGCACACAAGTGATCCGCATGGTCAGTGGAACTCGTGGTTACCAGTGGCACATTGCTCACCTGGAAAATTGGGGGAATTTATCTGCTGCAGCCATGGTTTCATTTGGAGGTTTCAGGATGGAAGTTCTTGACGGCGGAGGCAACAGGTTAGGTGGATTTGATCGATATGATGTATACTCTGACGCAGAGGTAACTCGAGAAATATTTTGCTCCTCCGCAACTGCGAGCTTGACTGGCACCACAACAGGAAACACGGCAAGAGCTGGATATGTTGAATTGAAAAATATATCGCTTGTGCGTCCTATTGCTGGGGCACATCTCATAGAGTGTTTCGAGAAACGAGTCACCGTCCACAGCACCCCAGAGCTTGTTTTCCTAGATTCCGACGACGGATTTGTTCCATTGCTGAACACAGGAACTTCAGTGAACATCGTCGCTGGACAGCGCGAAAAACTGTCCGCGCAGGTAATCGGTAATTCATTCAAAATCTCAGGAGATTATTCAGTTTCGCTCGGAAAAGTCAACGTGTCAAATTTTCGAGAATATGCTTCGGCAGACTACCTCATTCCTCTCGATACACTTCGTGTTTTCCCAGTAGATGCTGGCAATAATCAGCTTTTAGGCAAGTTGCCAAAGTATAATACCTCTAAAGTTGATGTTACATATGGACCTATGGTAGAAAACAGAAACATAGCCGTTCGGACTCCAATCGGGAGTCAGGCGGGCACAGAACGCTCATTCTTTGCGTACCCTTTAGAAAGAATCGAAGCTAATAGCATACCTGCACCAGGCATTTTCCAAAAAGTTTTCCGTAATGTGACAAAGTGGTCTGTGATGAATCAAACACACGTCGAAGAATTCAATTTGACATTTCACTACACTGTCACAACGGTGACATACCAACGCCGCTTCGTGGTCGTGAGTCTTCCTGGCGTTCCCACGACTGGATTTTATTCTCACATCACAGGCAAAAACATGAGATATTCTCGCGACGATGTGCTCATCAAGATGCACAAAACTTTCGACACACAGGACCAAGCCACGTTTGATGCCCCCGAGATGTCCGGCGAATCGAATGTCGCGATTGTCAATGATCTGGGGCTCCGAAAACCTCCACATGGTACTTTCAATATTGTGGTACGCACCAGCCCATCAGATTCCATGTTAGGGAGTGCTTCAATACAAATCACGGTACACCCAGGTCGTGCCCACCACCTTGGTATATCTGCTCCTTGTGAAAGTAACGAGTCAAACAGCAGTTGCGCATTGGGATCAGTAGCTAGTGATAATGCACAGCAGCCCTGCACATGCGTTTCATATCATGTTTCTGCAGTTGTCCCATTATCACCAATTCGTATTTACGTACTTGACGGGGCAGAAAATATTCTTCATGGAACACACGACCCGGCATGTAGGGTAGGCTCTTCAACATGTTCTCTTCAGAAGATCATCATGGAACATCAGCATGTTCTCGATAACGCCCCCTGTACACTTGATCTTGAAGGGGTTTCTACTTCTGCAACTGAGAACCCCATGTGTGCTGTCAATCAGCCAGAGATCTTTTTCGGGATTCCATTTGATGGATCATTTACATTTTCAAGCCTTGCGCTCGTTGCGCCAAAGCAATCAACTCCGTTAAATCCATTACTATTATCATTTGCGTCCTCGGGCGTTCTTGGGGTGAGCGTTGGTATCGAGATTCTGCCCGGAGTAGCTGTAAAATTGGGTATCGTGCTCCCACACGGTTTCCCAATACAGTTCCCAAGCAAGTTAGAGACAATAATATCAACTTCTGCTTTCCCAATAATCATTCAGGTTTTAGATGCAGGCGGATCACCATTGGGAGCATCCGATGAATCTTTCCGACGCGTACGGGTCGCATGCGCGTCTGCCGCCCTCGGGGCATATCCAGGCGGTTCTGAAACAGGATTGAAAGACTCAGTCTATACAAAGCGAGACATTGCATATTTCGCTTCAGTAATGCTCTTGTCGCCACCAAAAGGGGTACACGACTTGACCTTCTCTTCACTGCCTCTCGATTCCGTGACACTTACCGTAGCAATCATCGAAGGCGAAGTAGTTCGGCTCAAAGTGCTGTCAACTGCACAGACTGTTTATGCTGCAGAAACTGTGGTGACAATTAAACCAATCACTCTTGGTGCCTATGACGCAGGCTTCAATTTTGTTGGCTTATCGAATCGTCTTACAAAGTATATTTTCGCGAACATTACTGGCGGCCCAAATGGATCGTCGCAGCTCTCTCATAAAACCATACTCGGCGAAAACATTGAGATTTTGCGCTCTGGTTTCGGAACGGTGATGTTTGACAAAATTCAACTTCGGAACCCATTGATCGGCGTTTATAACATCACTTTTGGCGGAGATGGGATCTTCAATGTCGCGTCTTCATTCATAATTGAAGTAGGAACCCCCTACCGGCTCGATGTCCCCGAAATACATGCCATGGTATCGACAGCCTTTCCCCCAAAAGTTATTCTCTACATGTTTCTTGTTTTGCCTGTGTTTTGTTACAAATTTACCTTGACCCATTCCTGACCGTATCTATAGCACAACAACAAAGTTTACAAATTGCAAACTACTTATGCATCAGAGAGATTGGTACGAATTGAAAGCTTTGCCGTTACTGTGATGGATGGAGGGGACAACTTTATAGGTGCACTTGATGTCGACCAATTGGGCACAGCCGTGCGTCGAGATCTTGTCACAACGGTCGAGGGCAAATCCAGTACACAAGTTAAGAAGTACACTTCAACGCCTGGTGGGGCACCCGTAATTGACGAAGGTCCCTGGCTCTCGGATGTATCTGTTAGTGCTCGCCGAACTGCTCTCGGAGAGGGTGTGATTGATGACTTGCAGCTAAGCAGTCCGACACTGGGGAATTATGCTGTGACGATATCATCCCCTGCACTTGCCTCTGTCTCCTTTGATATCAGTATCACTGCTGGTCAACCATCCAGTTTGGATGCATGCGGATGCCCAACTTGCTTTCGACGCGCAGACGATGGCATCTGTGTTGATACACTGCCCTATAGATCAGATGTCCAAATGCCCCTGAGATTTGCTCTTGTTGTAATGCGCGACGCTGGTGGTGCACTTGTGAACACCACTCTAGTTGATACAGCAATACGAAACGTGACGGCCGAGCTGATATATGGTAAAAATGATGCAACGGGTCAAGAGGTGAGATATACGCCAAACGCAACTCTTCTTTCGGAGGCGAGCCAAGTGCGACTGATTGCGGAAGGGGGAATGGTTGCGTGGTGCAGAAACGGCACAGCTGAGAATCCTATTCCACAGTTTTGCCTTCTTTCAGATACAGGTGTAGATGGCCCTCGTGTTTTCGCGTTAGAAGGCCGCTCAAGCGGTCAATCAAGCGAGCGGTTACAACCTGGGCACGTTGGAACAGGCAGTGAAAACGATGGAGAAGATTTCTATGGAATTCAAACAGAGCCTCTGTGGTCAGGAGGCGCGTCCGGTCTCTACCTGAAATCCCCCTATACTGGTACCTATATATATCAATTTTCGAGCAGATGTCTTGTCGGCAAATGCGAGCATGCTTTGTATAGTGAATTGTATATCGATCAACTCGAAATTACTGTCGTTCCAGGCCCGCTGCATCGCTTGACCTTCTTGGTTGCTCCGCCGTCTGCATTCGAGAATGATTTTGTCATAGATCCAAGTGTGCAGCTGTTGTTGTTGGACGTTGCCGACAATGTTTGCAGTGATTTAGATACGGTTGCGAGCATGAATATATCACCAGATGTACATCGTATCTATGGTCAGACTACTCCTGTGACTGGTGGAATTGCATCTTTTGGAAAGCTGAGGATTGTGGGGGACCGCGGTATATCTTACACACTCCGCTTTGATATCATTGCAACAGGGCTAAGCATAGTGCACTTTCCTTACCAGATAAATTCCTGCAAAGACATCAAGCCAAACTCCCAGAGGGCTCGTGGTGGCCATTGTGAGTGTGTGCCTGGCTACACAGAAGACGCGCGTCCCACTGCCGCGGGTGGTACAGGATACACAGAGTCTTTCCAAAGCACATCAACAAATTTCAAACTCTATGAAAAGGTTGTCTATATGCCACAAATTTATCATCGCACCCTTCGACCGTATGGTATTTGTATACCGTGCGCGAACGGTTATTTTAAACAGCTTCCTGGACCTCAATCATGTACAGCATGTCCATTTAACATGGACACAACCCTTGAACATGGCTCCTTGAAAGGATCTTGGACAACGCATTCTGGTCAAGTTCTCCCAGGTTATCTTGGAAACTATGCGCGCTCTGCATGCCATTGTATTTCTCTTCACAAAGAGTTCTTCGGAAATGATGTGATCTCAATGTATCGAGTGAACCCAGAAGATGCATTCACCTGCGAGACTTGTCCGAGGGGGGGGGAAGTGCAATGGTCTTTCAAAACAACAGATAATCGTAAAATATGGACATTGGCGCACGGGAGTAAATATTACTGTCATTTATCAATGTCCAAATCTCCATGCATGTCTAGGAGGTGTCAACAGTGAATGCTCCGTTGGGCATGAAGGCAATTTGTGTGCAGTGTGCTCTAATGGATACGCTGGCTCCACTTTTCATAGTGTACAAAAGCAGATATGCATCAAATGTGGGCCGGATGTCATTGGAAGTCTGGTTCTCATTGTGTCATACGTAGCACAGGGGATCGTGATGATGGGTGTCTTTCGCATGGCGACTCGCAAACATAATTCTGCCGTGGGCTTTTGCAGAATAATCCTTTCGCACTTTCAGGTTATGGTGGGTCATTTACACAACCATTATCCTTTTCAAACACTTTTCTGTGCCTCGTCAATTCCTCTCGCTAAAGCTTCAATATTCAACATTTTTAAATGCGTTCCGCCCGTGTGAGAAGGGAATTGTGAAAGACATTGACTTGGACTGGTCACCTTTGCAGTACTTTACGTTCCAAATCTTTGACAGGCTGTCGTCACCTTCTATCAAATCTTTCGAGGTTGACTGTGTACTGGATTGGAATCATTATCAATACGTAGCCTACTATGTATCCTTGCCTGGCATCATTTTTTTTCTATCTATTTTGTGTCATCTTGTGTTTCGTGCTCGCAATGCTTTGATCGAGAAGCGCAAATTTGACACCAGGAAAGTTGAGCTCCAAGAGAAGATCATCTCAGAACGAAGAAAGGGAAACGATACCACAAAGATCCAGGAGTCACTTGACGAAATGCATTCGACGCCTGATTTCTTTACCTTAAACCATGGTTCAGCCGCGGTGCTCGACCGCGTGGATAGACATAACATCGATGCAGACAAAAACAATACTCAAGGGCTGACGGAAGACGATCTATCTAAGATGCCTGCCACGGCATATGATATCGCCTTTTGTTTCTCCTTGATATTGTTCCATTTCTCTTGGATCACCATAATCAAACACCTAACCCTTTTGATTCGGTCGCGATCACTTCAAGACACTGGGGCGTTTTTGCTCGCGGACTTGAGAATAAATGTCCAGACTACAGTGCATTACGCCTGGCTTGTGGCACTCATAACATTTATGATCGCATACATCGGTGTTTTTCCCTTCGCAATGTTTGATCGTCTGCGTGGTCATAATGATCGTTTACATTGGCAATCTGTGAAGAGTCGACTTGGATATTTGTTTCAAGGCCTCCAATCTAGGTACTATTGGTGGGAGCTTCTAGTGATGACCCGGAAACTGATTTTGATGGTGCGATGAACAAGTGACATATCATGATTTCAAGAATTTCTAAATTTGTTTACAATTTCTCGGTCCTACGTGTCGGTCGTCTCTACCATACTGCCTGAATACCCGCTTATGGCGGCCTACACTTCTCTTTTTGTTGTCCAGGGTAAAAAAAATGCTGTGTGTTCAGAATTCTCCTATGAAAGTCCTGAACATAATTGTGTGTTTGATCCCTGCGTAGTTGGAATTTTCTGTGCGGCCAATGCTTACAGTAAATGAAATGAATCGGCATCGAGCTTTTTTGGCTGACTTCACTTAATAATATCCTTCCTTCATTCGTAGGTGGCCACTGTTCTGCACTTGATGTGCGAGCCGTTTCTGTCAAAGCGGCAGCAATCGTTGGAAACATTTTCTCTTTTTGCTACTGCCATCATGTATCACCTTGGTATCATGCAGAAAGCTGCTAGAAACGACTCAGCATCACAGCAAATCATCAAAAGCTTCATCCTTTTCCTCCAACTTTTACTAAATGGAGCGCTGCTCTGGGCTTTTTTCAGGTTTCTCTTCAAAGATACGATGCTGGTGAGTATGACCTCAACTGAACAAAACTGAATTTTCTGTTTGAACGCAGAACTTCACCTCTCAGGAAACGATTAAAACAAAGGTTGCAAGCGACAAGGAACACATTCAATCTGAGAACATATCACGCGAGAAGTTGATCCAGCGTGAAGTCATAGAATTTCATCCAGGCGCGCGTGCTTTACTGCAAGATGCTCTCACGAAGACCGGTCTTGAACAAAGTAATAGGAAATCAAGAGATGTAATTGTTGATGCAGAAGTTCCAGATCTTTGGATGAAACACATGCAGCTTAGCGTGAACTTGGAGATGCTCCGCGACTCGTGGCATCACGTAAAAGGAAATAAACGACGCGACACTGACCATCAACAATGATCAGAACATAGAGGATGAATGATATTCAATCTCGGGGGCGCTCTTGGTGGCAAGGCCAGAACGATAAGACTCTGCTTCATCAAAGGACAACTGATGTCAGGTTTGCCATGTCAATCTTTGGTCACAGCTAGACAACAACGCAGACAGCCTGTCGTACAGGGTCAAAGTTAAAAATCACACGATCCACGGCACGAGGTTACATATTTTAAAGGTGCTCTTCGGATGATTCTGATCACGGCTCAATGGATTTCAAATGGGAGTGGATCCATTGAGCTGCCCTCTCAATGGATTTCAAAAAGCTGCCCGGAGTACTCTTCAGCCAATTTAATGTTGAGCATGTGATACACTTTCTAATAGCCGTGCCGCTGCAGAGATGCCCTGCGGAGCTTCCCCGAGTCCGAGCATGTGTGATAATTCCTCAACTCGCGAATCGTACCCTGTGAGGGCGTCAATAACAATTTTTCTTTGTTGACCGACAGAATGATAGTCACCCCGGTGACTATCCAGACGCTTCTTTACACTCAGATGGAAATCCCCACGTGCTGCAACTTGCGGTAAGTGTGTCACACAAAGTACTTGCTGTCCCCCGTCATGGGAGAGCTTTCTTAAAGCAGCTCCAATCTGGTTTCCAACACGTGCACCGACACCACTGTCCAACTCATCAAAAACTGAAACACCACGGAAATGAACGGGAGATTGATGTCCTTCATGGGTGCATTCTGTCACCTCAAATCCCAAGTCCTCCACACTCGTATTCCCTCCAGGATGCGAGCTATGAGTGTTTTTTTTCTCTTTTCTATTCCTCAGGGTGGGGGCAAGTTTGATTGCGAGGAGAATCCTCGCCATTTCACCTCCAGATGCTATTGACCGCACGGGCCGAAGCGGTTCAGATAGACCTGCGGCCATTAGAAAAACGATGTCGTCAAATCCACCACAACGAATTTGATATACGCTAGAGCTTCCTCCTTCCTTAGCTTTATCAGAAGCTCTGGCTTGCACAGATATAACATTGGGGTTCGGAGAAATTTCTTCAGCACTTTTCCAAGATAAAGACACGTCGAATCGGCTTCCGTCCATGGAAAGAAAGTTGACTGCATCATTGACATACTCCGAAAATGAGATCGCGGCACGTTGGCGGGTTTCTGAAAGCAAGGATCCTACTTCAGCAATTTCGAACTCAGTATCTTGAATCAATTTGGAAAGTTCAGATTCTTTTTGTACTCCTTTGTCTGCTTCTTTTAGCTTGTTAGTTGCAACCTACATATACCGGCAATCGAACGGAAACTCGGTCAAAGAAGGAAAAGGATCAAATTGAATGAACGGGGTGACTGCTCTCTCACAGTTCCGCACCTTTGATGCTTCATGAGCTTCGGTGGCGTTTTTCACACCAATTTTTCGACAGAGTCTATCAAGTTCCCGCAGTCGTCTAATATACTTATCGTAGAGCTGCGGTTCCACCCTAAGATGACCCGCATAGTTTGCTATGATTGACTGTGCTCTAGATATGAGAAACTCCGCCTCGTAGCACATAGAAAGGGCATCTTCCAGCCCGAGAATATTCTCGTCACCAGTTCGCCGTTCCTCGGCAAAGCTGAGATTATTTTGCTGGTTCCCTTGCTCATCAGTGTCTGTTAAGCTCAAATAGCTGAGATTTGAATCATCATACTTCGTTACTGCGATCAAGCTTTTCAACTGCGAGGATGAATCCGCCAGGGTGCAAAGAACGTCATTACTGCCTGATCCAGCACTGTTTGTTTCACAGCCAGTGCCCAGACTCCTTGACAGCTCGTTGAATCTTTCTAATGTTGACTGGATGCGCTTCATACGTCTAAGCTCTGTTTTTATGGTCACGTCCTCTCCAATCTTTGGCCCGACCAATTCTACCTCACGGATAAGGTTTTCCAAATTTAGCTTCTCAGCATCAGTGATTTTCGATGATTTTTTAGCTCGATATTCGCAGAGGAGTGCTGCAAGCGAGTCAAAGCTAGAACACATCTTTGAAGTTCCACCCCAGGCATCTAGTAATTTACGCTGAGAGTCTTGCGTAGACAGTGCCGTCGCCGCACCTTGACCGTTGAAGTCAACTAAAGTTGTTCCGAGCTCCCGGAGCACTTTGAGAGGTATTGTGGTTCCATTAATCTTGCACACGCTGCGGACTCGCAGGGAAGTTTCAGTCATCTGATTTTGAAGCTGCTCAATGTACCCCGCTTTTTGGTCGTCGGCTCTAGCCTGCAAATGCTTGTCTCGAACAGTGATGAGCCTGCGCTCAACCTCCAGACTTAGTAGCTTCTCAGTGCCAATATTGTGGTCTGGCGAACATGGAGCCTCTTGTCGACACTCTAAAGTTTCCCAATCAAGTTCTGGCATACCGGATTGGTAAAGTATGTTCCGTATGATATTTACATCATCAGCTTCAAGCATGAATGTCCCTCGCAGAAGAGCGCACTCGGCATCTACACGCAACAAATCTTCATGTGCCGGTGCACCGCAAAGCTGCGAGATGGCTTCGAGAAAAACGGACTTTCCGCTGCCTGATTTACCGGTGATGACGTTGAAGCGTGGGTGTAAGCGAACGTACTGTTCCTCTACTAACGCGAAATCTTGGATGTAGATATCATGTATATAGGATCCCTTAGCTGGCGCAAAACAGCCCCTTCGAAGGAGGGGAAACATGTTCAAGCGAGGACTCCTCGCGTTCCAATTTCGAATCTGATGTAGCGAAGTTTCAGGAAAACAGTTTTGCCATGAGCCTCTGCATCGATACATGAGTTTCGCTTGCCGACCGCGACTAACGATGTGGGCATAGTCACCCGACACCGATCGAATGGTTTGCTGATGCGCAAATGACGTAGACATTGCTCACACGCCGAGACAAGAAGTGGTTCAAATGTAGGACGATCCTCTAACAACCGTTGGGATGCTTTGAATGAAAACTCCCCGAAGTGTCTCGCGGCGCGATAAAGCGGTGAACGTAATAATTTACGAAGAAAATAGGGTAATCTCTCTGACATCACACCAAAGTGAGAAGCTGGCACGTTTCTTTGTTGCAATTGGCACACGGCAAGCGATGGACACAATACAACTGACACAGTCTTCAAACATGACAATCCCACATGTTCCCCGGTAATATGCACGAGTCGAAAGATATGGAGAAAACAAAACTCCTCTCCGGTTCATTTGGGCGCGAGAACCTGGCGTCCCGTTGCGCGCAAGGCGCCGTTCATGGATGCTTCGGAGAATGCACAGCCCTGGCTGTTGCAGGCGAGCCAATATCATCACAGGGAACGCTGTTTGTTCTCATTGAGTATTTGCTCTTCGTACTTCTGTCCCTGAGCGGCAGGTTTAAGGCACCGAAGAATATTTCCATTTGTGGGTACTTGGAACTGCTCCCAAACTGGGTTGCCTTTCTATACTTCCATGTGGCCGCAGCAGGCATCGACTCCACTGTATGGCACAGCGTTATGGCAGTGAAGAGAGAAGTTTTCATGCCTATCGCAATGGCACAGATGTTGTTGGGCGTTGGGTGTGCCGGGACGTTATTCGGGTTCAGTGTATTTCCTAGATGTTTGTGGGACCTGCATCAAGGTTGTGTGCTGTGGTGGGTGTATGTCACCTCCGCGTCCATCGTGCTTATGTTCATGAGAGACCGCTCAAAGATCAACTACACGGCAGTTCCTGCACTTTTATGGCTCCTTGGTACCATGGCCTGCAACCTTTATTATTACGAGTCTTCCTTTCGGTTTTACGCAGCAGAATCGCTCACGATTATTGCCTACATAGCATGGTGTTCAAGTTTACATCGTTTTCACGGTCGAAAACTTAACGCTTTAAGGGTAGCCCTAGTTAATGGGCTGGAAGCCGCAGTGATGCTGTACTTGTACCGATATAATCAACACCAAGTGTGCAAGACAAGTGGAGAGTGGTAGTTACGTGAAACAGGAAACAAGTCTTCTTCTGTATGTAAAGTCTTCTGTGAAGGTAACATTAATTGATTAATTTTAATTCTGGACATGCGTTGCATTGAAGATTAATGCCGCCGGCATGCGCACACAAGATATATGAAAGGCACGTGCTTGACTCATTCAGTCCATCGCGTGTTCGCCGCAAAGCACGCTCGACAGACTGGCACGTATGCCTCTGCTCCCACGACTAGCTCCTGTGAATCAGGCTCTAGTGTTGTGCGCAGAGAAAATAAAGCGTTGTCATTTGCGCACAGGCTGCAGTTGGTCTTAAGCCTTAAAACTTCGTCTGTTTATTTGTTCGAATCCTGGAAGATTTTTCGGCATAGCCGACCTTACGGGATACTAAAATGACGTCGTTAACTCGGAAACGTTGGTTTAGCGTTACATATAGTTGGTCCCTTCATCGGACGAAATAAACCAATTTTCTTAAAAGTAACGTGTTGAACATTATTTGTCCATGTATAATGTTTACTTGTAATACGTGAGGGCATTTATATGTATGTAATATAACTCAATTAATTCACATTAATTCACACGTCCATCAGACCTAGCTAGCTAGCAAGCTATAAATAAACGTACGTATGTAGTCGTACTCTCAGTCTCATCATGTTTTAATTAATAATTCCGTGCATGCACGGCGGCTATCAGGTACCTTCGTTCGTAGCTTGCTTGGGCCGTGATAATAAAAATCTTCCAGGGACCAATTCCGCGAGTCGATGAAGAAAAGTACTGCCGTAGGAATTTTCTTCATCGACTCGGTACGATTGATTTAATTATCGTAAGGTTACATGGTGTATGTTAATCAAATATACGATCCAAATCACGTGATTTGTAACAGATTCCCATACAAAAGTGACATCGCCGCGCACGGGTAGGAATGCATTTGCCGTTGAGTTAGAGTTTTTGCGCAGCTCGAGTGTTTTGACAGCCTCCACTCTTTCGCTTCGCCATGGCCGAACGACGAAGCCAAAGAGGACAGCCAAACCTTGGCGGGAGACCTGAGGGTCACCGTGCCACTTGTACCAACTTAGATCTACATGACAATGAGCAGCGCTGGAAGTGGAAGCGCAGCAAGCTGCTTGCTTCCTTCAATAATGTTGTATGAGCAACGTGACAGAATATGTTTCTGGATCTCCTTGAACAACCGAGCTGCGCAAAACTTCAAACTCAACGGCAA
>JACLAB010002508.1_pt1 | contig 26936 bp, 16 predicted proteins | sample 8027921 | NCBI WGS metagenome assembly JACLAB01 (sample SAMN15725117, study PRJNA655200) | protist metagenome | isolation source: fluorescence activated cell sorting (FACS) single amplified genomes of... | place: USA: West Boothbay Harbor, Gulf of Maine | collected 2000-07-19 | reverse complement strand
GGCGCGAGGTTCGCAGTTGTCGATTTACCGACCAAAGCGCATTTAGACGCGGCAACTCAGATCGTAGAAAAAATGAAAAAATGTTCGAGCGGATGGGACGTAAACGAAGAGAGAGATTTGGTCATACACTTAGCGCCGGCAAATGTGGCAAACTCCAGCGAATACCAAGCTTTCGTCCAAGAAAACTTCGCGAACGAAAAAGCAAAGCACGTGTTTGCGAATGCTTCGCGAAACGAGCGAACGCCTATTTTCTTAGCTTCTCGGGCGGTTCAAGCAAAGTTACATGGCGTGGACGGGAGTATATTTCCAGAGCCTCAGAGCGCATCCAAAGACGATGACGATGACAAAAAACCATCGACGTCGTTTGGAGTAGCTGGTAAGAGTTTGTTGAAGTTCACGCTCATGCCGCAAAGATCGATGGGAATAGACGAAAGTGCGGTGCCAAAGATCGAAACGCCGCGCGCGATTCGCGAAACAGCCGCGAAAGAGGCAGAGTTGCGAACAAAAACGAACAAAAACCCAGACGAAGACAAAAGTAATAGGAAGACAAATGATGAGTTCTGTGCGAACCACCCCGGTCATAAAGTCGAAGATGATGTGGACGACAACGAAGTCGTGGTAACTTTTCTCGGCACCGGTTCCGCGCAACCGGCGAAACATCGAAACGTGACGGGAATTTTGCTCGAAGTCGAGAAGGACGGCGAAAACTATTCGGCTCTGTTGGATTCTGGCGAAGGATCTTTGGGACAAATATATCGTTCGAAAAATGGCAACACTACAGTCGTGGACAATGTGCTTATAAACATGCACTTTGCGTGGATTTCGCACGTACATGCGGATCATCACGTAGGTTTACCGTCGATTCTCGCCAAGCGTCGCGAAGCTTTTTTGAGTTCAGGCGTGAAGGAAGAAGACATTCCAAATTTAACTGTTTTTGGACCTCGACCGTTGCGATGGTTTTTAAGCCAGTGCGAAAAGATAGAACCTTTGAGCTACCGATTCGTGGATTGTCGAGATACGTTGGAATCGAAAACGATGCAAGAGTTGCTACTCTCCTCCTCCTCTTCTTCTTCTTCTTCTTTCTCATCGCCGTTTGAGAAACTCGTGTCGATTCCGGTGACTCACTGCGCGCACGCGTTTGGCATCAAATTAGAAGGTATGACAAACAAATCAAACTTGCCATATTCCATAGTCTACTCTGGTGACACGCGGCCGTGTGAAAACATGAGAACCGCAGCGAAAGAGTGCACGCTGCTCATTCACGAGGCGACGTTTGAGGATGGATTAGAACACGAAGCGTTGGCAAAGAAGCACTCGACGACGGCGGAAGCTCTCGAGATTGGAAGTTCCGCATATTTGAACATCTTGACGCATTTTTCGCAACGGTATCCAAAAGTGCCAAGTTTTAATGGTGACGATGGAATCGCGAGTGCGAGGGGACAAAACGCAATGATTGCGTTCGACTTGATGCGCGTCGATTTTAAAAATTTACGGCACATTCCTTCGCTTTTACCGAACGTTCGCGAACTCTTCGACGAAGAAGATGATGAAGAAGATTAAAGCTTTGTTAATTATGAAGATACAGTTAGAAAGAAAGTAGCGCAGTATTAGCCTGTAGTCGTGTAGATATATACTTGTTGTGTAGTTATAGAGAATTAAAAAAGTCGTCGTCGTTTTAACTTTCGCAAACGCGTCAAAGAACCATCATGATCAAAACTTAAATCCAGTTCCTGACCACCTTCGCCTTCTTCACAATCATCGCCGCAACCTCCTCGTCCGCTTCAATCTTCGTCGCTAGTATGAAGTCGTTAATCGTCAACCCTTTCACGTCTTTCGTGTGCACTTCCACCAACACCTTCTCACCAGTCGCGGTCGTTTCCACCGGCCATCCGGCTTCGCTCGCCACCGCTTGACATCTCGCCGCGAACTTCTCCCCGTCCGTCGTCGTCACCTCCCATCGTAACCTCGGGATAGAATCTTTGTTGCTCGGTCGTACCTTCCAATCCACGCACTGTTTTCTATAAATCTCCTCGTCCGATAACGTGCACGCCGTGGCATCCGCTGGTAACTGTTGAATCGACCGGTTTTTCAACAGCGTCATATCCTGCAACTTCTTCGCCCCTTTCCCAGTCGCTTTGACGATGTGGTCCGTATCCGCGTGACCTAACGTGCTCGTGCCAAAGTTCGAGCCAATTTCTCCCGCCGTCATGTCTCTGGCGCCAATATCACCACCGAGCCCTCCCATCATCTCTTGGTCGCGAGATAAACCTCCCTCACCGATTGCTTGCACTCGGAATCGAAACTTCTTTTTCCCAAAGAAGACATTTTTGTCGGAAGTGGATTGCGATTTCAAAGCCATGGATCGGTTTCTCCGGATGGAGTTACACGACGCGCTCGTTTGTATCGTCGTCGCGTTCAAGCTTTGTTGCGAAATCATCTCTCTTTCTCTCTCTCTCTGTCTGTGTGTTTTATTATGTGGAATAAAAGTGTCTGCAAACCTTTATGTAACTCTGAGGTACGTCGAGAAAAATGGATAAGGGCGGCGGTTGTTGTCGCCCCGAAAAAACGAGCGAATGTCTGTCTGTCTGTCTCGTCTGTCCCTCTGAAAAAAAAAGGAAAAAAAAGGAAAGAAACGCCTTTTTTTCTGTTGAATTTACGGAAACGACGTTTCGGAATCTCGTTGTCTCAAAAGTCGTCGAACAACGTTTTGTTCGTTGCTTCAAAAACGCGCGCGGCGAGATCGATTGAGAAGAAGAAATTTATCTCTGAAGTAAAAAATGAGCCCCAAAATGACTGCACACGCGCTCGATGAACTGAGCTCGGAAGAGATCTCTCAGTTAGCTCGGGTCGTTCGAGACAATTTCTCGAATTCAATTCGAACCACCGGGAAAGGAGTAACGAACTCTTCGTTAAAAGAAGAGGAAGGGGACCCAGAGAAGATGATGTTGTTCAATTATATTACGCTCGCGGAACCAACAAGAGAAGAGTTATCTGCAAATTGCGGTGATGGTGATGCTGTTCATGAAAGGCGAGGCGAGGTCATGATCATCGTTCCATGGACCGGTGAAGCCTATAAGTATGTAATCGCCGTGAAGAGCTTGGAAGTCGTGAAGGTCGAACGAGTGAAAAAGGGGCAGCAGCCATTGATAACGCCGGATGATTGCTTGGAAGCGGAAAGGATATGTAAGAACGATGAGAAAGTGAAAGCGATGATGAAGGAGCGATATGGAATAGAGGATTTGACTATGCTTGTTTGCGATCCTTGGTCCGTGCACGTTACGGAACCGGGTATGGAGCCGTTGGATTGGCGAAAAGATGACGGCGAGATTCCGGCGAGATTGGTGCAAACGTTTTTGTATTGGAGAGATGATGATTTGGATGATAATCAATACGCGCATCCGATCGATTTATTGCCAGTTGTTGATTTGAATGCCGGGAAAGTCGTGGATATTACTTGTCAAGACGTCCCCAGAGAGATTCCAATGAAGTCTGTTAACTACCATCGCGAAAAGTTAAAGAGTAATTCGTATCTCGCAAACGTTTGGCGCGATGCTATGAAACCGTTGGAAATCGTACAACCTGAAGGGGCCGCGTTCGAAGTCGATGGCCGTCTCGTCAAATGGGATAAATGGACGCTCAGAGTTGGTTTCAATTACAGAGAAGGCTTAGTCTTACACGACGTTAAGTACGACAATCGTCCGATATTACATCGCGCGAGTTTAGTCGAAATGGCGGTTCCTTATGCCGATCCGAATCCGCCGTATACGAGAAAATGTGCGTTTGATGTTGGCGACTACGGTTTAGGCTATTGCACAGATTCTTTAGAACTCGGATGCGATTGTTTGGGAAATATTCATTACTTCGATGCGACGTTGGCGAACTCGAAAGGAGAACCGTACGTCATTAAAAAAGCCGTATGCATGCACGAAGAAGACCACGGGTTATTATGGAAGCACGTTGAATATAGGACCGGTCACTCCGAGGCAAGGCGCTCACGAAGACTCGTTCTGAGTTTTATCGCCACCGTTGTGAATTATGAGTATTTGTTTTACTATTACTTTCAACAAGACGGCACGATTGAATTTGAGATCAAATTGACAGGCGAATTATCAACGAATGCAATATCGGCTGGTGAAAGCAACGATGATCCAACGCATGGCGTTCTCGTCGCACCGGGTGTGAACTCACAAATCCACCAGCACATGTTTTGCGCGAGATTAGATGTCGCCATTGATGGCAATGAAAACGAAGTCTCCGAAATCGACATTTGTTCCGATACATCAACAGGTTCGTGTCAAAACGTGTTCGGTCCAGTGACAACGCCGCTCGTCACGGAACTTCAAGCCAGGCGCGTATGCGATTCGACAAAAGCACGAGTGTGGAAAATATCAAACCCGTCGTCCTTAAATCCAGTGACGAAGAAGCCGGTTTCTTATAAATTGATCCCGTTCACTAGGGGACCGGCAATGCCAACGTTATTGACAGGTCCAGAGTGTGCGGTTACAAAAAAAGGTGAATTCGCGACGAAGAACTTATGGGTCACGCCATATAATTGGCCAAACGAAAGATGGCCAGCTGGTGAATTCACAGTCCAAGGCGCGCTCGGCGAAGGCTTACCAAAATGGACAAAAGACGACCGCGATATTTCATCGGGAGAGCTCGTCATTTGGCACGCGTTCGGTGTCCTGCATATTCCTCGACCGGAAGATTTTCCGGTCATGCCCGTCGAACATACAGGGTTCTCGCTTAAACCGGATGGATTTTTCGCAGGAAACCCAACGATCGATTTACCGCCACCGAAATCTGGCAAGAGTACGTGTTGCTCGACGAAGTTGTAAAAGTAGTAAATACTTAATATTCTTTCTTTCTTTCTTTCTTTCTTTTGAGAGTGAAAAACAAAAGGGCAATTTCTTTGCTAAAAATGAAAGAAACGCCTTTTGGTTTTTTTATTGTTCGGTCAAACAAGAAAAAAAATACTTGAGAGAGAGAGAGAGAGAGAGAGATTTAATATGATATGACGACGAGGATTAGGAGGAGGAGCTTTATCGCACGGAGCAATATCTTTGTCCTCTTTGTTTTCTTTGTTTTCGGGGGAGGATGGGTTGTGGATGGATTGAATTCGGGGATGTATTATCCATCGAATTTCGACGAGGAGAAGATGCTGAGATTAAACGAAAAACGGATCGCGATCGAAACGAGCGAGATTTACGACGATTTGAGCGGCGAAAAAGGGTCGTTCTTTGAGAACTATTACGAGGATGAGAAGAGAGGAAGTGATGTTGATGATTTGTCCGCGAACGCGATCGTGGAGAAGGCGTTGGAAGGGGCGAGAGTGAGTCGGGAGAGCGAGGAAGGCGAAGCGATTTCAAACGCGATACGAAACGTGATCAGAGACGCCGAGATGCAATTGCAGACTTTTTTAGAGGCGTCGTCCTCGTCTTCTTCGGTGAAGAGGACGGCGGCAAAGACGAACGGTCCGGACGGGAACGCGAATATTTGGAACTACGAGAGAAACGGAGACGAAGAAGTTTTTGCGACGCCGCTGTTTCCCGGTAACGAAGACGGTGGTTTCTTCGAGGAATTCTTTGGAGGAGGAGGAGGAGGAGGAGGGCCGGTGCGACAGCCAATCTTTGATGCGCCGAGATACGACGATACGACTTTAGCCACGCAGCCTTTTGGAACAAATCTTCCTTTGGACAACATACCGCCTAGACCTAACGTTGATCCGAATTACGTGACCTATACCGCACAAGGTTTGATGGGCAATTTCTTGCAGGCGTTGACGTGGATTGTCGCGGTGCCGTTTGCGAACAACCCAACATTTTTTGACGATTGGCAAAGATGTTCGACGTTAATCAGACCGTGCACGATTCGTGAAACGCTTTCGAGATGTACGTATGAACCGAGAAATTCGTGGTACCGAGAACGACGTTCGAGAATAAACGCTCCAGTCGGTTGGCCGTATTGTCAGCCAGATTTAGAGGAAGTGTACGAGTATTGCAACGAAATAGAGTTGCAAAGTTCCATCTGTGACCCGAAATTGGCCCGAGAACGGAGAGATGTCGCGCTTTACGAGGCAAACGCGGCGTTGGAGCAAGAACGATGGCGAGCGATGTACGAAAATGGTGACGCGGGAAGTGGTCCGTTTTGGTACGGCCCGTATCAAGGCGGATATTACGGTCCGTCGCCGGGAGGCGTAGGAGGATGGGGAGGAGATGGACGAGGAGGAGGAGGAGGTTACCCCGGTTCAGGGATGTATGGATCGTACGGGCCAAACAACATCGGTCCGAACGGATACGGTGGGTTTCCTTCCGGGGCGTATCAAACAAACGGCAACAATAACAATAACTTTCCCGGAGGCTTGCCAACAAATAATAACAGGGGAGGATATTACGAGGAGGAGTACTATTACGAAGAAGGCTTTAACTACCCATACCCGGATCCGGGGTACTATCCGTTCCCGTATTTAGATCAGCAACCAAACTATTACCACGGCGCGCGATTGGGACGACGTTAACGATCGATTTTAATGTGTGTTCTTATTTTATATGTTCAAATGTACCAGGTACAAGATATTTGTGTATTGCTCTCTCTCTGCTCTCTCTTTTTTTCTCTCTAACGTCCGGTTAAATGCTCGATACCGCTCGAACCTTGTTCGCCGGCGGAACTCCCCCACCCTTTCGTGCTCAACGATATTTCTTTCGTGGCTACGATTTGCGACCCCGGATCTCGTAAAAATCCAGTCCCGCCTCTGGTTCCCGCCATTCGACGTCTCGTCGCGTTCGAAGCTCTGACGACGCCCATGTGTTCCTGTCGCTCGTCCCTTTGGTTAATCTCCGGGTAATCTCTCAACCATTCGCCTTTGTACACTTGTTGCGGTCGAGCGATTTTCAGGTCTGGATCCGCCAACTGCTCTCTCCAATGCGCTAAATATCCCGCCGCTCTCGGAATGGCAAACAAAACGGTAAAGAATTCCGGCGGGAAACCCAACGCGCGATACACCAAACCAGAGTAAAAATCTACGTTCGGGTACAACTTGCGTTTGATGAAATACTCGTCCGTTCTCGCGTGTTTCTCCAACGCCACCGCGACGTCAATCAACGGATCGCGTCCGACTAACGAAAACACCTCCTCGGCAATCCCTCGAATTACGTTCGCTCTCGGATCGAAGTTCTTATACACTCGATGGCCGAATCCAAACATTTTTACTTCTTTTCTTTTCACGCGTTCGATGAAGTCGGGAATGTTCTCCACCGAGCCGATGCGTTCGAGCATTCTCAACACGGCTTCGTTCGCGCCTCCGTGTAACGGCCCGTACAACGCCGCCACCGCGCCGGCGACGGCGGAATACACGTCCACGCCGCTCGAGGCTAAATGCCTGCACGCCGCGGTCGAACAGTTCATCTCGTGTTCCGCGTGTAACAAAAACATCGTATCCAACGCTTTCGCCAACTTTGGATTCGGCCTATGCGAAATATCCAAACCAGCGTCCAACATGTACAAAAAGTTTTCCGCGTACGATAACCTCGCGTTCGGCGGCGCCGGTTTCCTCCCTGTGTTTCGATGATACGCGTGCGCCGCCAACGTCGTCATCTTCCCCAAAATTCTCACGATTTGTTTATCTTGCACGTCTTTGTTTTGATAAATCCCGTTCCCGGCTAACGCCGGGTTTTGCTCCGGATGAAACACGGACAACGCGTTCAACCCGGCCAAAATCACCCCCATCGGGTGCGCGTCGTGCGGCAACGCCTCGATGGTATTAATCACCGGAATCGGCAACGCCGAGTGCCTCGAAATCGCCTCTCTCCAATCCGCCAGTTGGTTCGCCGTCGGTAAGTTCCCGTAAATCACGCAAAACGCGCACTCCAAGTACGAACTCTTCTCCGCTAACGTCTCGATCGGGTACCCGCGGTACCTCAAAATCCCTTTCTCGCCGTCGATGTAACTTATTCGGCTCACGCACGGACTCGTGTTCGTGTACCCTGGGTCGTATACAACTAAACCTTTATTACTCTCATAACTCGTGTTCTCTTTCATTGGTCCTTTGATATCTTTAAACGCCGAGGCGTTGATCGTGCCATCGGAGGAGATTGGGATTACGTATTTCCGCCCCGTTCTCGAATCGAGAATTTCCAGTGCACCCGCTCGCCCATCATCTTTAGAAGCGTTGCAAGAACTTCTCGTCAAAACAGTGTTATTCGTAGCATTAGTGCGCATCGAAACGGTCCTCGAAAAATGCGCCACGCGTACGTTCGCTCGAAAACTGTTCACGTGCTTCTTCTCGAAGTCCTCGCTCATCGTTCTTGGTCTGCGCGTCGTCTTCTCGAATGCAATCGCTTTCCCCGCTCTTCGTCTCGTGAATTGTGCGTCAATCGTTTCTCGCGTTTCCAAGCTTATAATAAATGGCTCCCTTTCAGAATGGGAAACAAACAACAAAAAGTTTCTTCTCGCGCTTAAAAAAAGTCGACTCAAAAAGTATTCTTCGGTTGCAACTCTTATGTGTTCGACAGACCAGAGCGGTCTTTTCAATGAAGCATTTCGTGTCGTCGTAACTGTCAAAAAGCGTCCACTCTTTGACCTCACTTTTCCCCAATAGAGGAGCAATAAGGACTTCTTTAAGAACAACAACAACAACGACTTAAAAAGCAGCTTTGAAAAGGATCGTCGTCATGGAAAGAGGACACTTGGAAGCGTTGTCCTACCTTTTCGATGCGGCGTGTTTTGGAGGAGGAGGAGGAAAGGACGGGGCGAGAACGAACGGACCGGTTTTGGGGAAGTTTTTGATGACTCGGAATTTGACTGCATCGTCGTCGTCATCTTCTGGAGGAGGAGGTGGTGGAAGTGCTGCCACGAAAACGAACGAGAGCGGCGTTTTTAGAGCGGTGCTGAAAGATGCGAAAGAAATCGTCGGACAAATCCGGAAGAAAAGAGACGAGTGGTCGTTCGCGCGAGCGAATTTCGCGTCTGATTTTACCGCGAATTATCGAAGAAAAATCGGCCACCCTTTGCTGGCGAAACTTCCCTTTCTGTCGTCGTCTCAATCGTCGCGAGAGCAAAATAAGAAAGCTTTGTCGAAAGTGTACGAGTTCATCGTCGATCCGTTTTCGTTTTATAAGGAGGTGTGCGTGATTTCTGTTCTCGTGTATTTTGCGAGGCAAACGGCGACGGCGAAACGGCGACGGCATCGACAGCGGAAGGAACGCGTGAAGAGGAGCATATTGAAGCGGATGTCCAAGTGCGAGACGTACGCCAAGTACGTGACTTTAGAGGAAGAGTTGGAGCAGTTTGAAGAGGACGAGGAGGAAAATATCGCGATTACGTATTGTTCGAGCGATAAAAGAGGACTGAAGGGTGGGAAGTTCGGGAACAGTTTGAACGGATTGTTTCGATTGAGTCATAGTAGTCATAACGGTACAAATACCAAAGAAAGTCACCACAGAGAAGACCAACAAACGAAGAGCAGTAGTTTTGACCAGAAAAAAGAATCGATGGATAACGACGACTTTGGGTGCGTCGGGTTTCAAAGGCAACACAAAAGAGAGGAAAAGTATACCGGTTTTACGCCGAGAGAGTACGATCGCGCGTTAATCGCGGAGCAGTTGAGAGTTTTGAGAGTGCAAAGGAACTCCGGAGACGTCGAGGAGATCATGTTCGGTTTGAGAGCGGAACTGTTGAGAAACTTAGGGAACATGTCCAACCTCGGGAGGCGGTTACACGCGCCCGTCGGAGGCGTACCGAAGTTAGTCCGAGAATACATAAACGAGGTGAAGACGTGTTTGAAGCTCATATCGAACGATTCGCAGATTCCCGTGACGGAAAAGCTTTCGTTTTTACAAGAAACGAGACACGTGTTCGGGAGAACCGGTTTACTCCTTTCCGGTGGAGGAAGTTTAGGAACGTTTCACATCGGCGTGTGCCGAGCGCTCAACAGGAGAAATTTGTTGCCGCGAGTGTTAGCTGGGTCTTCCGTTGGAAGCATCATAGCCGCGGTGGTGTGCACGCGAACGAGCGAGGAGTTGCACGATTTCTTTAGCGACGAAAACTTTGAATCCGCGTTGCCGGATTTGACTTTCTTCTCCGGCACGGACTTCTTAACTTCTATGTTTCATCTGGTCAAAACTGGAGGCATGCACAACATTGATTTCTTCCAAAAGTGTTTGAGAGATTTATACGGCGATTTGACCTTTCAAGAGGCGTACGATAGATCTGGCGGAAGAATTTTGTCCGTCTGCGTTTCCCCGGCGGACGCCCGACCGGGCCAAAAACCGAGACTGTTGAACTACTTAACGTCACCACACTTGGTCATCTGGTCTGCCGTCGCCGCTTCGTGCGCGTTTCCATCGTTGTTCCCGCCGCAGCCGTTGTTAGCAAAAGCACGGAACGGCGCGTTTGTTCCGTGGCAATCCAGCGCGAACGAAGGCGGCAAAGGTCGCAAAACGCAGCGCTGGCGCGACGGATCTTTACAAGCCGATTTACCCATGGAGGCGTTGTCGCAACTGTTCAACGTGAACTATTTCATCGTCAGTCAAACCAATCCGCACATCGTTCCAATTTTAAGAATAAAACGATGGTTTGCGTCTTTGCACCCCACGCTTTCGTGGATTGCCGATTTCGTCGAGTCTGAGTGGAAGCACAGATGTCAACAATTTCTCGAGTTTATCCCCGGCGCGGACGTTTTGGACGTGGCGAAACTGTTCGGCCAAACGTGGGAAGGTGACGTGACCGTCGTCATGGCGTATGGGTGGAAGCACTTAAGAATGATTCAATCCAATCCGACGAGAGAACACTTATTCGACACGGCTACTTTAGGCGAACGCGAAACGTGGCCGAAACTCGGCGCGATTGAAAACGCGTGCGGCATCGAACATACTTTGGATGAGTGCGTCCGCGAATTGAGAGAGATGAAAATGGATCGACGAAACGTCGCCACGCGAGGACGCGTGCCGTCTTGGAACACGCTCAATTATTGCAGTCGAGGCTCGTTCGAGCACATGCTGGCGCGCAAACAATCTGAAGCGTTAACTGCGAACGGTAGCAGCTACTCTTCGGACATTCAGCACAAGCACCCGTCTCAGAGAAACGGCGAAAAGAGTCGCTCGCGTTCGCGCGGTCGAGGAACCCCCGGTGAACAATCAGACGGAAACGAAACTGGACCAGGAAGTCCCATCGTTGGTGACTTCTTGGAAAGATTCGTGCCAGGCGTCGCGCGTCGAAACAGTCAGCGCTCTTCCGTCAACGTCTCCGACGAAGAAGAGGACGAAGAACGAGAACAAGAAGGCGCTCAAAACCAACAAACCTCTTCTCGAAAAATCAAACGCGTCGGCTCTCTCATCTTCGACAACTGCGACCCGGACGAAATCGAACCGAGAGATATCATCGAATCCGCGATGTCTTTAGAGACCTTACCGTTCGACGAGAGAGAAAAAGTCCTCAAATCCGAAGCCGAGAAAGCTTTGCGGGACTTTCGCAAGGATAAGAAACAAAGGAGACCGGTGGAAGGTACGCCTCGAGGAGGTGGGAAAACCGGCGGGCGTCTTCTCTGATGTTAGAAATACGCTGGAATATGTACGTGTTTACCTTTCAAAGCCCACAAGACTACATTTCTCCTCCGAAAAAAAGGTATACTGACTGAGAAGTGAGATGTTTAGAATTAGTTCAAATGTAATAAATTGAATAATCTGTAAGACTCACACATCCTCGCGCGTAAAACGACCCCAAAAATCTCACACACACTGACGCGCAGAAACAACATCAAACACAAACTTTGTTCGCACGCTTTTACAACATCAACATCAACAACAAACACTTCATCATCACACACACTGTTTAATAATACAATCATGTCCGCGTGGGGTAACAAAACTTCCACGAATGCTAAATCATGGGACGACGACGACGAGGAGAAGCTCCCGGATTTCCCCGGTTTAGGGGACAGTTTCGGTCCGCCGCCAACCACGAATGCGACGGGGAGTTCCTCCGGCTCGCAGTTTCCAAGCTTAGGCGAAGCGCAAAAGACATCCAAGAAAAAGAAAGGGACGAAACTCTCTTTAGCGGAGTTTTCCGGGATTACCAGCTCCGTGTCCGCGCCGATTACCGACGATAACGTGTACAGACCGTCCCGAGGAGGATCGGGTGGAGGATCAGACCACGTGGACGTGTACGCGCTCCCGAAGGCGCCGAATCGAGAACGAAGAGAGGAAGAGGAAAGCGAGAGACGACGACCAGGGGAGTTAGGTGGGGCGTTTAAAGATTACGGCGGGGACAGAGGTGGTGGCGGTGGCGGCGGGTACGGCGGCGGGAGAGATCGAGACGAGGACGCAGGCGAGAGAGGCGATAGGTACGATCGAAGAGGCGGCGAGAGAGGCGATAGGTACGATCGGAGAGGCGGCGATCGGTACGGGGACAGGGGGGACAGGGAAGATCGGTACGGGGACAGAGGAGATCGGTACGATCGGGATCGGAGAGATGAGTCATCTCGCGGCGGAAGGAGAGACGACGATCGCGATTTCGACGAAGACGGGAGAGAGCGAAGGCGCGAGCCGGAACCGAGTCGCGCGGATACCGGAGATTGGTCGAAGAGAGCGGTGTTGCCGGAAAGAGAAGAAAGACGTGGTGGTTTCAGAGACCGCGGCGATGGGGATCGGCGATACGAGGATCGAGGAGAAGATCGACGAGGAGGAGGCGAACCGCGCGAACCGCTGGGACCGAGTCGCGCGGATACCGGCGACTGGTCGAAACGAACGAGCGTCAGAGAGGACGATCGATACGAACCCGTTCGCGAGCGTCCGCGATTGAATTTACAAAAACGATCGGAAGGTGCCGATAAGAAAGCCGAAGCACCCGCGGGTTCTTCCAGTCTTTTTGGCGGCGCGAAACCGGTGGATGTGAAGTACGTCGAAGACGCGCCGAGAGCGCCCGTTCCCGAACGTCGCAAATCCGGCGAATTCGAACGCAGAGAACGCAGAGAACCGCGAAAAGAGGAGGAATTGCGAGAAGCCTCCGCGGAAGAACTCGTAAATCGACCGAAATTGCAACTGAAAAAACGCGAAACGCCTGTTGGAGAATCGACTTCCGAGGCCAGAAGTTCCCTCTTTGGCGGCGCCAGACCGCGAGAAGAGGCTTTGAAAGCTTCCGGTAAAGACTGGTTAGAAGAAGATAAGCGCATAGAAGAAGCCAAATTGGAGGAAAAGAAACGTTTAGCAGAGTTAGGTGATAAGAAAAAAGACAGCAGCAGCGGCAGAGGTGGCGGCGGCGGTGGAAGCAGTCGCCAAATCTCCAAAGAAGAGCAAGAGTTGAAGGACAAAATCGCGGCGCTCAAGAAAGAAAACGAAGGCGACGACGCCACGGACGAACGCGCCGCTGAAATCGACCAACTCTACGAAGACTTGAAAAAGCTCAGAGTGAGCGGAAGAGACTCTCGACCGGCTCGCAAAGAGAGCAACGCCAACAAATCTTCGTCGTCCGAGAACAACGGCAAAAAGCAACAACCGTCGTCAGAAAAGAAACCAGCCAACGTCCCAGACGCGGACGGATTCATCTCCGTCAAGGAAGCGCCGGCGAAAAAGAACAGCAGCGAAAGGAAAGAGCAAACCGAAACAACAAAACCAGCCGGGGAAAACGGAAACGGGACCGCGAATAAGAAATCGAACGTGTTCGATTTACTCGGCGAAGACGAATAAACGAGAAGAAGAAGAAAAAGGAAAAGAAAAACGCCGAACGAAACCGGCGCAACCGAAGAAGAAAAAAGCCCGCGTCGTTTCCGGCGCGGGCGCGTTTAATAACACCACGAATACTACGTATACTACTACTGCGAGAGGCGTCGTCTTTTCTCGTCTTCTCTCTAGTCTTTTCACCCTCTTCCTTCAAACGGCAGGCACCTCTTTTCCCTCACAAAAAAAAAGCCAATTCTTCCTCTCATCATATTCATCATGTTCAAGAGACTGTTCGGTAACCCTTCTTCTTCGAGCGCATCATCTGGTCGTCCTTCGTCTTCATCCTCCTCTAAAGGTGGTTCTGGTGGTTCTGGGTCGACGACGAGTGGGCGAGCCGCGTTCGATGCCGTCGATAAGTTGAAAGATGTGCGTCTCAAAAGTGTTTTCGGGGGGATTTGATTTCGTTCGTTCGTTCGTTCGTTCTTTCGCGCGTTCAATGGTGTCTCTCTTTACGTCGTTTTGCGAGAGAAGACGCTTAAAAACGACGATGCAGACGCGCGCAGTGGTTTTATCGCACACAGAGCGAAGATCTCTTCTTTTCTTTTTTAGGATCGATCTTCAACATCACTTCGTAAACTCACCATTTCTCTCTCACATCGTACAAAACACGATGACGCCGGGGACGACTACAACGCGAAGACTTTGGAAATGCTGGATAAACGCGAAGCGTTATTAATCAAAAAGATATCCGCAGAACTGGAAAAAGCGAAAGCGTTCAACCGCTCGGGGAACAAACGAGCCGCCTTGCAATGCCTGAAACGGAAAAAGTTATACGAGTCGCAGTGCGAAGTGGTTGCAAACCAACAGTTGAAATTACAGGAACAGATGATTGTCCTCGAGGGATCGAAGGCGACGGCGGAGACGTTCAACGCGTTAAAATCCGGAGCGGGCGCGATGAAACAGTTGGCAAAAGAAACGGACGTGGATAAAGTGGATAAAGTTATGGACGAGATTAGCGATCAGACGGAGAAGATGAGGCAGGTGAACGAGGCGTTAGGGCAACAAGTCGGGTACGCCGCCGAGTTGGACGAGGACGAGTTAGAGGCGGAGCTGGCGGAGCTGGACGCGTTGGACGTGGAAGACGCGCTCTTGCAGAAAGAAATCGAAGAACTGGAACCTGGGTTTACGACTCAAAGTAAAGAAGAGGTGGTGGTGATGCCGGACGTGCCGAAGATGAAACCGGTGCCGAAGATGCCCGCGAACGTGAAGAAAATCGCCTCCACGGAAGAGGAGGAGTTGGAAGCGCTCAGAGCGGAGATGGAGCTGTTGGGATGACGACGACGACGACGATGGATTTTAAAGTCCTCTGTCACTTCTTCTTCTTCCTTTTTAGCAGCAGCAGCAGCATCACCAGCGGCGGCCGAATTCTACGTTGTAACATTATACTCTTTGAATACTACTCTACTAAAAGTTTCCTTTCGCTTTCGAGCGTCGTCGCTGCGAAGCGCAGAGAGGAAAGCGACCCACTACCCGTTGGGAGACATTTCGCCACATTAAAATTTTCATCACAAACGCGTCCTTTTCCTCCTCTCCTCGCTCGAGCAGACGAGACGGCCTTTGTCAGCGCAGCAGTGCTCGCACAGATTGATTTTTGAATGGATCCAACGTGCGCGTTTCGTTCTTCTTACACCTTCTTTTCCCTTTGTTTTTCTGCGTCAGAACGCCGTCGCATGTTGTCCGTTGAACCATTTCCCGTGCACTGACGCATCACACGTGTTGTTTCTTCTTACACACAAATCATCTCATCGTCGCATCAAACGCACAACAGATTCGAGTTCTCCGCGCCGAAATATTACGATTTCACCTCCCACTTTTGCCAACGCAAAGGCGAAAAGGAGAAGAGACGGAAAGAAAAGGAAACAGAAACCGCGGAGATGTACTTCGAAACGAGCGAGAAATTGAACGGTACGTTTTCCCCAGAAAGCAAGGAAGAGGGTTTGAAATTCCTGAGAAAGGGTGCACACATTATCTGGTCCTTTCTTCGTACGCGCGACGATTTTTTTTACGAGGATATATCACACCACCAGTACGACACTCACAGTTTGTATTATTATCACTGCACACATCGCGTGTTTCATGCGTTTTGGTCTGTGTTGAAAAACAACAGGATTACTTTCCCCGCGCGCGACGAATCCGACGAATCTGAACCCGTGGGAGTTGCCGCCGCCGTTGCCGTGGGAAAAAGACGCGCGAGAGACAGAAGGTCCGAGGTCGTACACGCCGCCGAGTTCACCGCCGTGGTCGCACGTGGCAACGAGTCACGACGCGGAGGTGTTCGAGAGCGGGGAAGAAGAGGAGAGTGAGAGGAAGAAACAACGACGACGGCAATTCGCGCGGGAGAGGGTGGAGAAGAAAATTGTGAGCAAGCCGGCGGCGTTGAGGAACAAACTTGTCGAGAGAGTCATCACGGGAACGCAACCGGTGAGAAGGCGGTCGCCGAGGAATTTGGAGAGGAAGGCGTATAATTTCAGTCGTAATGCTGCGAATAGCAGACCTCGTGAGGTAGGGGTGAAAGAAACGGCGGCATCGATTCGCGAGAAGCGTCAAATGGACTCGAGGATGCGCATCGAGGCGGTGGCGAAGAACGCCGAGTTACGAGCAAAGAGAGTGAATTTGATGCACCGTCGAGCGTCGACGACGACTGTTCAGGAGGGGGAGGAAGAGGAGGAAGATGTGAACAACGATTACGGTCCTTCGGTGACGCAAGTGGTCGGGGGCTTTGAAAGAAAACGAAGACAAGTGGACGAGACGCGATGGACGCTGGCTGAAAATAAAGAGTACATCACCGGTACTCAGCCAAGGAAGCCATCTAGAGAATATATAGAAGAGAAAAACCGCGCGACGGCGACGGTAAAACGGAACGTGAAACGCGTGACATCGACGCGTAAGTATTACGGTTTTGGATCGACGTACACGTCGCCGCCAAAAAAAGCAACGAATCAGAAGCGACGAAGAGAGGACGACGAACGGTTTTACGAGGAGGAGGAGGAAGAGTTTCAGCAGCACTGGCCGCCACGCACGACGGCGGCGATTTCGCCGCACCTTCAGACAGCCTCGCGCGCGAAAGGACGCGCGGCTATGGAAGCGGCGAAGAAGGAAGCGGCGGAGAGGCGCAAGATGAACGACACGGTGAAAATTTTCAATCGACCAATTGCCGCGGTGCGAAAACACCAGACTTTTACCACTACCACTATCGCCGCCGTTACTGATACGACGAATGATTCGAGCTTGGAGCAAGCAGATCCGAACTATGATGTATTTGAGTTCACTCCGGAGCCTATTGAGTTTGGCGGCAGACGCCAGTCTAACTTGATGAATAAAACCGCCAAGACGCCAAAGTCAAACGCGCAGAAACTCGGCGCCTCGACGCAACCGGAACCGTTCCGACTGGCGACGGAGAAACGAGCAATTATCAATCGCCGACAGTTTTTGAAAGATAGGCAAGCTGAACTTGAACGCGAAACGTACGCTTTCAGCAATAAGAAAGGTACGGCGACGCAGAGCAGAGTCGTCGCTAAGACGCCGACGAGAACAAAATCGTCGCCGGCAGTGATGTCTCACGATTCCTCGGACGAATTCCTGGTAGATGTCACGGGACGCGCGTGTACCACGCCCAAACCGTTCAAATTGCGAGGTGCTGCGATTTCAGAGCGAAGAAAAGCTGTAGAAAAGCGAGAGAGAGAGCAACAGCACGTCATGAAGACGCCAAAACTTCAAAAATCGACGGGCTTGAACAAAAAACACGTCGGCGCTCGAAAAGGTCCGGTACGAGGCTCGAGGGCGGAAGATAGAGCAGTATTCGCAGAGATTAATAGCGAGAATAATAATAATATGAACAGTGCAGCGGCGGCAACGGCGAGAACGATAACAAAAAAGGAAGCGCAAAACTTGCTAAAGAGCGCTTTGAAAGCGCCCGGCACGGCGGGTAGGAAAAGACAAGTAACTTTCAACAAATAGAAGATTAAAGTGCAAAGAGAAAGCAGAAATGCGAGCAGGTACCAGATACAACAATTGACCAATATAGGTTATCACTTTGTTAGATTAAAATGCAAAACTGTAATGTGTTTTCTTCTACTACTTGTATGTGTTGGTTTTTAAATTTCTCCTTCGTCTCTTCTCTTTCTCGCTCTCGTATTCTCATCCACGCTCTCGCTTGGCTCTTAATCGACTTCTTCGATCTTCGGGCCCGAGGAAGCTCCGCCGGCACCTTCCGCTCCACCTTCGGCACCGCCAAAGTCCGCGCCAGGCGGCGGCGCGCCGCCAGCTTGGCCGTACATCTTAGAGATGATCGGGTTGCACACGCCTTCGACTTCCTTCAATTTGTCTTCGAACTCGTCGACTTCGGCAGTTTGGTTACCGTCCAACCAAGCGATGGTCTCGTCAATCTTCGCTTCGATCGTTTTCTTATCTTCCGGATCTAACTTGCCGCCGACGTTTTCGTCGCTCATCGAGTTGCGCATGTTGTACGCGTAGTTCTCCAAACCGTTCTTCGCGTCAATCTTCTTCTTGTGCTCTTCGTCTTCCGCTTTGTACTTCTCGGCTTCTTGGACCATTCTTTCGATGTCTTCCTTGGACAATCTTCCCTTGTCGTTGGTGATGGTAATCTTATTCTTTTGGCCGGTGGACTTATCTTCCGCAGACACGTTCAAGATACCGTTCGCGTCGATGTCGAAGCAGACGTTGATTTGCGGGACGCCTCTCGGCGCCGGCGGGATGCCTTGCAATTCAAATTTACCCAACAAGTTGTTGTCTCTCGTTCGCGAACGTTCGCCTTCGAAAACTTGGATCAACACGCCCGGCTGGTTGTCAGAATACGTGGAGAACACTTGTTCTTTCTTGGTCGGGATCGTCGTGTTTCTCGGGATCAACACGGTCATGACACCGCCGACGGTTTCCAAACCCATCGACAACGGCGTGACGTCCAACAACAACAAGTCTTGGACCTTTTCGTTACCTTCGCCGGACAAAATGGCAGCTTGGACGGCGGCGCCGTACGCGACGGCTTCGTCCGGGTTGATGGACTTGCACAACTCCTTGCCGTTGAAGAAGTCGGAGAGCAATTGCTGAACCTTCGGGATTCTCGTGGAACCGCCGACCAAAACGACTTCGTGGACTTGGCCCTTGTCGAACTTGGCGTCTCTCAAGCACTTCTCGACTGGTTCCATGCACTTGCGGAACAAGTCCATGTTCAACTCTTCGAATCTCGCTCTCGTGATGGAGGTGTAGAAATCGATACCTTCGAATAAGGAGTCGATTTCGATGGAGGTTTGCGCGGTGGAGGACAAAGTTCTCTTGGCTCTTTCGCACGCGGTTCTTAAACGTCTCAACGCTCTGGCGTTGCCGGAGATGTCCTTCTTGTGCTTTCTCTTGAACTCCGCGGCAAAGTGGTTGCTCAAACGAGTATCGAAATCTTCACCACCCAAGTGCGTGTCCCCTGCCGTTGCCTTGACTTCAAAGATGCCTTCTTCGATGGTCAACAAAGACACATCGAAAGTACCGCCTCCCAAATCAAAAATCAACACGTTCTTCTCCGCCGTGGACGAGTTCTTCTTGTCCAAACCGTACGCGATCGCAGCCGCGGTCGGTTCGTTGATAATTCTCAAGCAGTTCAAGCCGGCAATGACCGCCGCATCCTTGGTCGCTTGTCTTTGGGAGTCGTTAAAGTACGCCGGCACGGTCACGACGGCGTTCTTCACGTCTCTCCCCAAAAACGCCTCGGCGACTTCTCTCATCTTCACCAAAACCATGGACGAAATCTCCTCCGCCGCGAACGTCTTCTTCTCCCCGTGAAACTCAACTTCAATCATCGGTTTCTCCGCTTCCCCTTTCACGATCGTGTACGAAAACTCCTTCATGTCGTGTTGCACTTGCGGATCGGAAAACTTTCTCCCGATTAACCGCTTGGCGTCAAAGACGGTGTTTTTCGGGTTCATCGCGACTTGGTTCTTCGCCGAGTCGCCGATTAATCTTTCGGAATCCGTAAACGCGACAAAAGATGGCGTCGTTCGGTTCCCTTGGTCGTTGGCGATGATTTCCACTCGGTCGTGTTGCCTGAGTTTGAAAAGAAAAGTTTCATTATTTTGGTCAGTATTCTTCGTTCTAAAAAGGAGTAGTAAAACAACAAAACTCTTCGTCTTCTTCACTTTAAAAAAAAAAAGACAGACAGACCAGAAAAAATTTCAGAGAAACCCTAAACAAAAGAAGAAATTCTTGGCACCAAAAAAAAACTTTTTGTCCTTCTTTTTCTTTTCTTTTCCCGCCCAAAAGAGAGAAAAAAGAAGCTTTCAGAAGCTTCTTTCTTTCGTGCTTTCGTTCTTCTCCCGGGTGCCATCATCTCTCTTCTTTCATCATCATCATCGCGGGAAGGCAAGACTTCTACGATGGAAAAGCACACCACCTTCCCGCGATGATGGAAACTCGTCGCAAGCAACAGAAGATGTATCTATTGAAATCGAGATTTTGTTTTACGCTCGAGAGAGGAGACAAGTGGAACGCGCTTTCGATCATTTCCAAAAGCACACCGCCGACAAAACGAAAATGGATTGACGAAGCGTCGGGTGTTTCCTCCTCATCATCATCCAAACGAAAAATAAAAAAAAAAGAACACAACAAAGAATAGAGAACTCACCACACGCCGACGCAGGAGTACGTCGTCCCCAAATCGATCCCGATCGCTGGTCCTTCTGATTTAGACATGTTTGTATGTGTAGTAGTAGTGTGTGTTTTAAGTAATTTTTAATGAGTGCCGACGTGACGGAGCGAGCGTTTTTTTTAGTGAGAGAAAAATTTTGTGCAGAAACCCTAAATTTCATGCAGAGAGAGCTCTTTCTGAGTCGAACTGTTTTTGTTCTTCATTTTTGTTGCGCTAATTAAATCGAGAGTTGTTTTAACGATGAGACGACGGAGGACGACTTTTGCTGCTGCTTTTGCGAAGAATAACGAGAGGAGGAAGAAGAAGAAGACGCAAAAGTGAACGCTTTTTCTTGAAAAGAATGAAACCGAAACAACTCGAATCGGAATTGCAAGACTTGAAAACGTTTTCAACCCCGAAACAGAATTTGGAGCAATACGCGACGACGCCTTTATTGGCGACGAGAGTGTTGCACGTCGCCGCGGTGGAGTTTGACGACATCGAGGAGAAATCGGTGATTGATTTAGGCGTAGGGACGGGGGTGTTGGCGATTGGGGCGAAACTTATGGGAGCGGGACACGTGCTCGGAATCGACGTGGATAGAGACGCGTTGGAGGAGTGTAAGGAGAACTTGGAGACGTACGAACCGGAGTTGGAGGTTGAGTTGTGCTTAATGGACGTGGTTGAGTTGATTCGGCGGTACGATGATGATGAGGACGAGGAGGAGGAGGACGTAGAAGAAGAAGAAAAAAGCGAGAACGTGAAAAGGAAAGATTACGTGTGGCCGCGAGCGGATACGGTGTTGACGAATCCACCATTTGGCACGAGAAGGAAAGGTGCGGACGTGGCGTTTTTAGCCGCGGCGATGAAAATGGCCGAAACTGCGGTGTATTCATTCCATAAGACGTCCACGAGAGAGTATATTCAGAAAGTAGCGGTGAAAAAATTAGGCGCGAAGAGCGCGAAAGTCGTGGCCGAGATGAAATACGGCTTAAAGAATCAATACGGGCATCACAGAAAGGAAGAGGTGGAGGTATTTGTGGACGTGTGGAGAATAGAGCCGCCGCCAAACGCGGCGAAAAGAGATGACAACGACGACGATGCCGAGATGTTCGAACAAAACTTGAGAGATTTAGCCGCAAACATCGAAGAGTTACAGCTGAGCGCGCGTCAACGCAAGGACAAGGACAAGGAAAGAAACAAAAATAGCAACAAAAATAGCAATAATAGAAGACGATGGTAGTACGTAGATCTTTACATCTTCTTGTGTATTTATATGTAGTATGTGAGTTATGTGCGCGCGCGTGCGTGCGTATTCTTCTGCACTCTCTATAATTCTAAAATGGATTCTTCTATTCTTCTTCAGAAAGCGTCGTCATCCGACGAACAAAGGGAATCCGCCTCTTTTAAAACCTGCTCTCGCATCATTTTGCACGTGTGCATCGCCTCTACCAATTGCTCGACGACGGTGCTATCTTCGCCGACAACTCTGGAAACTCCCGAAGCTAGCTCCTTTGCTTTTTCTTTAATCTCGTCGAGGCTCTCGATGATACTCGCAGGTGCGCTCAAACGCGCTCCAACGGCGTACGTATCCGCCATGAGACGCTCCAACAACAATTTCAGGACGGCGACGTTATGAACGGCGATTTGCGGATGGTGATTCGGGTAATACTTTTCGAAAGATGGTGTGAGCTCCGTGCCGCAGTCAAACGCTATCTTCCAATCTTCGAAAAGAACCGCGGCGTTCATGAACGACTCCAACGCCTTGACACGCAAGTGGTGTCCTCGCGCAATGCCAACGGAAGCGCCAAACAGCGCCGATCTTGTATCGGTTAAACTATTAAATCGATCCCAAGCGCGGTTTAACGAGCTGCCATCGGAAACATCTCCCGAAGACGTCGAGCTTAACTTTTCTACCAGTTCAAACGCCTGACAAAACCGTTCGGCAATTTCAGCAACGACGACGTTTTTACAATCGCCCCACGTTTCGACAATCAATCGCGTCTTCTTTTTGTTACTCTTTTTACTTTTGTTCGACTGACCGTACGTCTTCTGACCCGCAAATTCAGGGTCCTTCGATAAATCGCCGTTTGTTTCTGTTTCTTCTTTATCCTTCTCTTTATCTTCATCGTTTTCCCCGTCGTCACCTTCGTCGTCGTCGTCGTAGTCTTCATCGACGCTCTCTTCCAAGTTGAAGCTCGCCAACGCGCTGTTGTCTTCAAAGAATCCACCGCTTTCTTCCCCAAAGAGTCGATATATGTGGCATCCACCGTCGACGATACCACCAGACGCGCGCTCGACTTGAAACCAGCTCCTTTCTTCGTCTTCGTCGGTGTATTTCGGCGCACGAGACAACGCGCGCAACTTATGTCCGCCAATCAAAGGAATTTCGGAAAGAGGCAAAAGATCTTCCTGCCCCTCCTCCTCCTCCTCCCCGTCATCATGTAAATCAAACCCGTAGTTCGACTTTAACGATTTCGCCCTCTCTCGCTTTGGTTTCATTAATTCGTCGTACGAAATCGTCAACTCTTCGCCCGGCAACGCGTCTCGCAAACATCGGACAATCATCTTCTTGCCTCTAAAAGTCGCGAAACAGTTTGGATTTTCCGAATGATTCATCATCGCCGCCACTGGATAGACGCCAATCCCATACGGTCGCAACTCATCGTCGCACAACGTGTGGCAATTCAAACGCAACTTACCAATTAGTTTTGCTAAATCCGCCACCGACGGTATGTCCTCGTATTCTCTCTCGTACCTCTCCGCTCTCTCCTCGTCCGATACCACGCTATCGTCCACGTTCAAAGAGTGCGTCAAATACGCTCTCGTCATCGCCGCTAAAGTGTAATCGCTCGGGTTGTTCAAACCAAACGTCTTCGACTCTTCACCGTGCGTTAACTGGTCGAAGACAGTCGAGTACCCTCTGCCTAATTCCAACTGTTCCGTCTTCCCTTCGTCGTCGTACAATCGTCCGGTCGGAGCCGCGAGAGCGGTTCGTTTCGTCTTCCTCGATTTCTCTTCGCTCGCGGGTACTTCGTTCTCCGCGTTGTTCTTGTTCTCATTAGTATTCGTTTCGTTCTTCCTCTCTCGTTGCATTCGCCACACGATTTTACTCGCCAACCGTACCGTTGCCTTTGGCGCTCGCAACTGACAACTCTTCAGCGCTTTCGTTTCTTTATCGTAGCCGTCTTCCCAATCTTTCAACTGGTTCTCCCTCGAAAAATATCTCGCGAATTTGGTCGCCGAACACCGTTGCAACTGTTGTTGTCGATTTTGTTGTTGTTGTTGTTGTTGCCGTGGCGACTCTGATGAGTTGTTGTTCACGTTAAAGTTGTGATCCTTCGACTTCTCGAACGTGAAGTGGTCGCGTTCGTGGAGCCCGTCGTCTCGGAGAACCGCCGCATACGGGACCGATTGAAAAACGACCGAGCCTTGTGTTAAAGAAGAAGAAGAGGAAGCGATTAAGCCTCTGTTTTTGGCGCCGGGAAAGCGACCGAGAGAAAACGAAAGCCCGCGTTCTTCTTCTTCTTTTTCCACGAGAGGTTCTTTCGTCATCGCGACGACGTAAACGACGTAAACGACGTAAACGAAACGTTTTCTCTCCGAAGAGTGAAGAAAAGTTTCGGAATCTGAACAAGACAAAGACAAAAAGAAGGAAAAACAACATTTAACGAGTGAAAGAGTATAGTAGTATTTGCAGTATTAGATGATGATTTCAAACGACAAAACATCCGCGAGATGCGTGATCTCTCTCTCTCTCTCTTTAACAATTCTTTCTCTTTCTCTCTCTCTCTTTTTATTATCAAACTTTTTTTTTAATTAAGCCGTGGTCGGTTTGATGCGCATGCGGTCCAACTGCTTTTGCGTGGGCAACTTCACCTTGGTCGCCAAGCCCAACTTCTTCAACCCCCAAATCAAATACCACGTCATGTCCACTTGCCACCACTCCAACCCGTGTCTGGCGCTAAATTCGAACGCGTGGTGGTTGTTGTGCCACCCTTCTCCAAATGCTAAAATTCCAACCGATAAGTTGTTTCTGGACAAGTCGCCGGTGTTGTACGTTTGTTTGCCCCAGCAGTGGGCGACGGAGTTGACCGCCCAGGTGATGTGGTACACCCAAACAGTTCTCACGCAGAAGCCCCACACTAAGAAGGGTAAACCGCCGAGGAGGTATAAACCTAACGCCGACGCAGCGATGTGCCACATGTACGTCTTCTCCAAGAATTGGTAAAACGGCTGCGCGGCCATCTCCGCGGCGTTGGATCGATCGCCAACTCTTTCGATGGTCGCTTCGTTGTCCAACAACCATCCCATGTGCGACCACCAAAAGCCTTCATACGGCGTGTGTGGGTCTTTCGGAGTATCGCAGTGTTGATGATGATATCTGTGCGACGACGCCCACTCGATCGGGTCGCCTTGGACCGCCAACGCGCCGCAATACGCCAACGCGTACTCCAACCATTTCGGCGTTTGAAACGACTTGTGCGACAACTGCCTGTGGTAACTCAACGTGATTCCCAAGCACCCGGTGATGAAATACATGACCCAAAAGCAGTTGAACGCTTGCCAGGTGAAGTAAAACGGCGCCAACAACGCGCCAACGTGCATGGCACCAATAAACGACACGTACGTTATATCCGTCCCCAACCACTTTCGCACAAACGCGTTCTTCTTCGGACTGGCGATAATATCGGACAAAAACACCTTATGCGCTGGTTTCACTCCTTCCCACGCGCCTTTCGCCGCCGCCGCGGCTTCGCTGTTCACCGCCGACCAAATCTCAGACGCTTTCTGCACCCCTTCCTGGCCAATTCTTTGCCAAGACGTGAGAAGGGTCTTCTTCTCGTTGGACGAATCCTCCGGCATGGTAATCGCTCGTCTGGGGCCAACCGCGTCGCCTCTTCTTTTCGTTGGAGTCGTCCTCGTCGTCGTATATCCATAACGATGACTAAAATGATTCTCTGTGTTTACTCTTCTGTCGTTTAAAGCGTTCGCGTGTAACGTCCTTTTATTGTTCTCGTTGTTATTCCCTGTTTTTGTAAGTACGAGAGAAGAGAGAAAGAATGAATGTCAGAACAAAAAAAAAAATTCTCTCCTCTTTTCCTTTGCGTCCACCTTTCTTTACAGCCACACTTTCTGAGCCACACGATGGATCTTCTTCAACGCCCGTCTTTTTTGATTGATTTTGTAGGAAACAGAAAGAAAAAGAGAGAAAAGAGAGGAGGAAAACTTTCTCTCCTCTCCTTCTGCCGTCGTTTTATTCTCTCTCTCGCTCTCTCTTGTGAGAGAAGATCTCTCTCTTTGCGCGCGCGCAAAACTCCTCGGAGATCGATCCGAGATCGCGGACGATGACGATACCGCAGAGCAGTACTCGTACTCGTCGTTTGCGCGCGCGCGCGAAAAAGCACCAAATCTTCTTCTCCGAGAAGAAGAAGAAGAAGAACACGAGAGGAGAGAATTCAAACGTTTTTTTCTTTCCCGAGAACGAAGCGACCGACGAGAAAGAAGAAAAACAAAGAGATAAAGAGAGATTTTCAAGCCTTACCGAAAGAGGAGAGAACCACTCCTTTTCTTCTTCTGCTATTCGTGTTAGTATCCCTCGTGCTATTACTGCTGCTGCATCTGTCGCTGCTCGCGTGTACTCGTTTGTTGTTTGCAACCGCGCCTGCGTTTCGCGGGCATCGGAGCGCGTTTATCGTCATCATTATTCTTTATATATTCGTTCTTTTTGTGTATTATCGCTTTTGTTGTTGTTTGGGGGTCAAAAATTTCTCTCTTTCTCTCTTTCTCTTTCTCCTAAACGACAGACAGACAGACACAAACTCTGCGACCACTCGAGTGAGAGAGATCCACGACGAGAGAGAGGTAAAGGTGTTGCGAGCGCTTCTCTTCTCTTTTCTTTCTTCTCAAAAGCGATACGAAAGTTTTGTGTCGTAACTCTTCTTCGCGAGAAAGAAATGAGGCACGACGTGAAAGCGTCGTCGACGTCGAAACTCGATATTGAATTAGGGTGTAATACCCTAAATAAAATGGTGCGAACGTCTCCCCCCTTCTGCGTTGGAAAACACTTCAAATGTGCACACGTTTGAACAACATCTCACGTAAAGGAAATGGAAGCAACGAACGGCACCGTAGCAGCTTCAGAGGAAGGAAACGATAAAAAAGAGTGGACTACTATTCTCGCGTTCCAAAGCGTCTTCTTGTTCGCAGTCGCGGCGGTGCTCGAAATCTTAGGCGGGTGGCTCGTCTGGCAATTTGTTCGCGAGAAGAAATCGATTTGGTACCTTTTACTCGGGTTCGTTATTTTAATGGCATATGGCGTAATCCCTACTTTACAACCGTTGGAGGATTTCGGCCGAACGTACGCGGTGTACGGAGGGGTGTTTATCGTTTTTAGTTACGCTTTTGCGCGAATAGTGGATGGGTTTAAGTTGGATGTGGGCGATTACGTTGGATGTGCGGTGAGTTTAGTCGGGGTAGTTATCGCCGTGGCGTGGCCGAGGGAGGGAGGCGGTTTGAGTTAGAGTACGTTGTAGTAGCAGTAGCAGTAGCAGTACTAGTATATCATTATTTTCTCTCAAACACCATCCCGA
>JACLAB010016171.1_pt1 | contig 26944 bp, 11 predicted proteins | sample 8027921 | NCBI WGS metagenome assembly JACLAB01 (sample SAMN15725117, study PRJNA655200) | protist metagenome | isolation source: fluorescence activated cell sorting (FACS) single amplified genomes of... | place: USA: West Boothbay Harbor, Gulf of Maine | collected 2000-07-19 | reverse complement strand
GGCGAGATTCGCGGCGGGCGAGTGGAGTCCAGAGCCGGCGTACACGTACGAGGGGGCGGCGCGCGGGCGCGGGATTTTGGACGTTAAAGGCGCGATGGTCGAGGATGCCGTCGTTAACGGCGATCACAACCACCACTCGAGCTCAGGGGCGAACTCGAGCGAGGAGACGGCGGTGCACTTGCGACACGAGACGACGAGCGGACAAACGCCACCCCCGGTGACGTCCAGGCCCTCGAAGACTGGGCCCGAATCGATCAAACTGTGCGAGCTGCGCACGCATCAAAGCATGCGAAAAAACGACACGTCGACGCTGCCCACGGTGTACAGTTGCATGAATCTAGGAGTGACGCCAGAGCAACTGTTGCAAGGCGAAGACAAAGCGTGGTGGAGCGAGTTCGGCAAGCAAGGGGCGATGGTGATCAAGATTAGCGATGGGTGGGACATCTTAGACGACACGAGCGCGCTGTGTGATTTGTCTTGGGTCGGCACCAAATCTATCAAGCTCCGCACCCTCGGACCCGACTATCAGTACATTAGACAAAACTTACCGGACAGAAAGACGGGCCTGCTCGAGCCGTTTCGAGCGATGAATGACGTGGACGCCAACATGGAAATCGGCGCCTTCGTGGAAGATTTTCAAGAGCGATGTCGTACGCACGCCGATCAGTTTAGACTCATGGACGTCAACGCTCGTGAATGCTGGTTCTTACAGCAAATTCATTCTGGTTTTCCACTCCAGTTTCCATACCTTCAAGGCATCGCGATGGAGGCACTCATGAAGAATGTTCGCGCCGTGGACGCGTCTGAAACTCCCCAAACCCATCCTTGGGATCCTCGTTTACTCGGTGAGAGAAAGCCAAGTGTATTGCGACGGTGTTTGGAGCTGTGTGAAACCCAGAACGTGGTGAATAAGAGGCTGTCTCTCGACGCAACCTCGGACTGCGCAACGCCGCAATCGGCGGAGGAGGCCCGAGCGGAGGAGAAGGGGCGAACGGGCGGAGTGGTTACGAAAGTAGACCAATCTGCCGTTCAACGGAGAATCGAACGGCGAGAAGATAAGAAGAAAGGCAAAAGACACAGCTCCGCTGGCACTGTGATAGAAGCCGCCGTCTTAGAAGCCGCCGAGATGGCCACGGAGAAGGCGAGCGAGACTCGACTCTGGGGCGTCGGCATCGTGTCTCCTTGGCTTTACTACATGGGTGTTGGGTCTATTTTCCCCTTGCATTTCGAGGACTACGCGTTCGCTTCGGCAAACGTCATCTTGGCACGGCCGGAGTCGCATTCGGCGGTCGTTTGGTACAGTATTCCTCGATCCGATCTGTACTTGCTGCACAAGTATTTGCAAGAAACGCTCGGCGCGGAATATACGGTTGACATCCTCGAGATGCGCAGGCTTTGGCTCGATCCGGGGCGGATCCAGGATTGGAATTCAAAGCGCAAGAAGGGTGAAGAGAAGATCCATGTTTATCGGCACGTTCAGAGGGCGGGTGAATACGTCGTCACCGACTACGGATCCGTTCACTGGGGCGTGAATTTGGGCGACGGCTGGAAAGCTGCGGTCAACTTCGCGTACATGGACTGGAAACCCGCGGCGGAGGAAGTGAACGAAGTCTATAAGCGACTCGAAAAAGAAACAGGAATGTTTCGACATCATCGCTGCTGCCCCAAGTTTGACGAATACGTCGATTTCTGGGCCGATGAAAGAATTCGCCCCCCAAAGGAGACGTGACACGATCGCGCTACGATTCGTCAAACGATATGACATTCTTGTTGTAATGTACATTAGAATTCAACACTACCGTCAGCTCAGGATTATCGCGGCGGCGGAACCTTCGCGATGGTGTCGGGGTGATTTGGATTGAAAACCGACACGGGCGTGTAATCGACGTTGTAGCCTTCTTTTTTCAGTTTAGCGACGAAGAACTCTGGAAATTCGCTCTCGAGATCACTTCGCGTGTCTGCGACGTGGACGGGTCTGTCTGACAGATATAGCGGCTCTCTGAATGAGATGTTCAACCAAGGCGTCGGGTCGAGTCTACCGTCGATGACGCTGCGAAGGAACGCCTGCCAAGTCCCTCGCCCAAGACTCAAATCCACTTCATCTCGCACCATTTGGGCCATCACAATACGCCTGTGTCCCTTGACAGTGCTCAGGTCGATCCAATTCGCATCATCTGCTTCTGCGATTACTTTGATCCAATGTTTGATTTGCTCAACGCCCTCTGTCCTCGCCAGTCGTTCCTCGATGTCGCGAGAAACCGGAAGCACCGCGACATGGCGATCTCGCGGTCGTTTACCGGGAGAGAACCTCAAATCGAGCGATATGTGCTCTTTTGATAATCCTTGCTCGTGTCTCCACCACCCGCGTGGAATGTACAGTAAGTCTCCAGGCTCGAGTATGAAGCTTTGACCGCGCACTGCAGCAAAAGCCGGCGTCTGGCCGTAATTGACGTCGTCGAGATCGACCATGCTGTAACCGTCGTAAGGATGCGCTACTGGGTACGGATACATACCCTTGAACGAGTATTCCGGAGAAATCAATAAAATTCGCCTTCGTCCGTGTACTTGAAGATGAATTGAGTCTTCCAAAATATATCGAGCGGGAGTCAAGCCGTCGCGATGGCCGGCGACGAGTCGCATCGACAGCAGGCGGCCAAAGCGCTGCGCTCGAATCAGCGAGTTCAACCACTTCCAATTGATACCTTTACGAACGTCATCGATGAATTCCTTAGGACAGTTCCCATTAAAATCGCTTTCAAGCGGAAGATCGTCTCGCCGCTCGCCGTCCTCTCCCGTCTTTGCCACGGGGCGCAATATTTCTGCGTCGAATAAGATTGACTTTTCTCTCCAGCTTCGAGCGCACTGCGCGAAGTCTTTGAATTTACACAGCATCTTTTCAACCGCGGGCTCGCGTATGTGATAATAAGAACCGTGTGCGTTCTTACTGTAGTCGCACACCGTAAATTTGTGCTCGGTTGAAGGACACATCAAACACTCCCACTCGCTCGCGCCGAGCGACGACGCGACTCGGTCAAAATCCCACGTTTGCTCTAACCCTTCGACGCGATCGGCGACGTATCTAGAGCTCACGTCCCCCAAAACTCCAGTTTTCGCGAGTGCGATCGGTTGACTTCGCATCATCTCTCCCATGCATTCGTGATGCTCTCTGGCGTTCATTGATTTAAAATCGCGCCTCGCTCGAGCGCCCCCGGGCGCCGTCGAAGCGGGAAACCGCGCCGGCGGATCGTCCTCGCGCTCCTGCCCCATTCCATCCTCAGTCGACATCAAATCCATGCGAAACACCTTTTCTAACGGTGCGATCACCGCGAGCGCGGACGTCGCGCTCCCGTCTTCGCCTCGCCTCGCACGTCCTCGTCTCGCCTTGACCACACCTCGACCGAATCGACAATCTTTCGTCGACGCGGGCGCGCGCGTCACCGTCTTTGCGTCGTCGACCATCTCGCGCGACGGACTTTTGATGAAACGATCCCACCACGCGCGGTCCACCGTGGCGTCGCCCCGCGTCGCGACGGTCGCGCCGGCCTGTGTCGTCTGTCCCGGTCGGGTCGGCCGTTTCGCAGTAACGCTCGTTCGTTCGATCGAGGCAAACGACGACGCGGCGGCGAATTTTCGCGCGATTTCGGGGCGTCGGCATGTTTACGAGATTAACCCTGACTTTTCTGATGGTACTAATATCACTGTTTATATGTATACTCCGATCGACGCGCGCAAACGGCACAGCGCCGCGCGCGGGGGCACGCGCGAGCGCCCGCGCCGCCCGTCGACGCGCGCGAGCTCGCTCGACATGGCGCCGCGCGCGTGGACCGGTCTCGCGCGGTGCGCGCGCGCGTGGACTGTCGAGTATGCGTCACACCGCGATGGGTCGTTGGGCGCGCACGACGGGTTTCGTCGCGCGTGGACGGAGCATCGCGCGCGATCGACGGCGACGGCGAGCGCCCAGGGGTTATACGATCTTCAAGGTTTGCGCGCGCCCGAAGATTTCGATCGCTTGGCGCGAGAGACGATATCGAAGTGCGAGGCCATGGCGCGCGCGCTCAAGGCGGCCGCGCCGAGCGCGGCGAGCGTCGGGGCGTTGGATGAGATCTCTGATGAGGTCTGTCGGGTCGTGGACGTCGCGGAGGTGTGTCGACACACGCACCCTTCGCGAGAATACGTCATCGCGGCGGAGAAGGCGTACGTGCGATTACAAGATTACGTTGCAAGCTTGAACGCCGACGTCGACTTGTACGAGGCGTTGCGGAGCGCTCGCGAGAGGGACGCAAAGAATCTGAGCGAAGAGGGCGCGCGCGTGGCGCTTACTTTGCAAGAAGATTTTGAACGCGGAGGCATTCATCTCGACTCGGCGAGGCGGAGGGATTTCGACGGGAGCTTGTCGCGAAGCTTAGAACTCGGGATGGAGTTTCAACGGAATTTGTTGCGCCAAGAGTTAGCGAGCAGAGTATCGCTCGACAAGAGCACGCTGAGTTCGCTCCCGAAGTCAGTGCGAGACCAGTTTCGAAGTAACGATGGGAAGCTATGGACGGTTTTGGTGGATTCATCGAACTCGTCGTTGATGTTGAGACACTTGAGGGATTCAAACGCGCGTCGAGACGTCTTCATAGCGGCGAACACTGGACCCGAGCCAAACAAAGACGTTTTGGCCAACCTCATATCCTCTCGCGCTGGTGTCGCGCATTCTCTAGGATTCGAAACGTACGCGAAATATGCCACCGTACCGTTGCTTGCTCGATCGCCCGACGCCGTTCGCGAGTTCTTGTTGAGTCTATCGGATGTCCTTCGGCAGAGCGCAAAGGACGAGTACGCCGTCATTGAAAAGTACAATCACGGCAAACACATATCGGTGTGGGACAAAGCTTACGCGATGGCACAAGCGCGTGGACACGAGTGTGAATTCAATTCTGCCGCGATTGCGGAATATTTCCCTTTGGAAGGCGTCATCATCGGCATCGGCGAGCTTCTCGCGAGAGTTCTCGGTTTACGCATCGAACTGCAGGAGTTGGCACCGGGCGAAGGATGGACGAATGACCTGAAAAAACTAGTGGTGAGAACTCGTGACGGAGACATGCGAGGAACGATTTATTTGGACTTGCTCCCGAGGCCGGGGAAGTTTAATCACGCCGCACACTTTGTCATTCGTTGTAGCCGCATGGTGTCGCCCACAGAACGGCAGCATCCATCGGTCGCTCTCGTGTGTAACTTCCCTCCCGTATCGGGCAAAGGGCGATCTTTATTGAGTCACGGAGAAGTGGAGACGTTGTTGCACGAGTTTGGTCACGCCATGCACTCTGTGCTTTCGGACACAGAATTCCAACATTTGTCTGGAACGCGAGCGCCGATGGACATTGTTGAGGTTCCGAGTCATTTATTCGAGCACTTTGCGTGGGATCCAAGTGCTTTGAAGCTCCTTGGAAAACACTACATGACGAACGAGCCCATACCCGACGCCATGATTTCCGCGTTACGCAAGTCGAGGAATATATTTCGTTCGATTGAATCGCAACAACAGGTTGTCTTTGCGTTGACCGATCTCGAGCTTCACAACCAAGCATCCGAACTATCGTCAAAATCGATCGCCGATCTCGCTGCATCGATTCAAAACGAACACAGTATGTTTAAACCCGTGTCTGGTACGAATTGGGAGCTTAGATTTGGTCACTTTGTCGGCTACGGAGCGACATATTACTCGTACCTGTACGCCGATGTCCTGGCCGATGATATTTGGAAGCGTTACTTTGAGGGCGACAGCCTCGCGGCGGGCGCGGCGGAGAGTCTTCGTGACAAGTTATTGCGACACGGTGGATCGAGAGATCCAGAAAAAGTGATTAGAGATTTGCTGGGAAAAGATTCGTTGATAGAAGTTAATGGAGGGTTTCGACCACTCATACAACAATAGCATACCCGTATTACGTAGCGTACACACTAGAGATTTAATCGAACGTGATCTTCGTAGCCTTCACGGACATGTCCACGTCCTTGAAATGAGCGCCATACAACTTACTTTCTTTCTTCTTCACGTGCGTGCCGAACTTCGTGAGTTCTTCTGGAACTTCCGCGCCAGCTTTTCGCAACACGTTGACGAGTTCGCCCGCTCTCGCCTTGTCGTGCAATGTAAAAAATGTGTGAGCCAAGCCCGTCGCACCAGCGCGACCGGTACGACCGATTCTGTGAACATAGTCCTCCGTGGTGAGAGGAAAAGTATAATTGATGACATACTCGACCTCTTTAATGTCGAGACCTCGGGCGGCGACGTCGGTGGCAATCAAGATTCGAGACGTGCCTTTCTTGAACGCGTCGACCGACTTTTCACGATCATGCTGAGACATATCGCCGTGAATACACACCGCTGGCCATTCACGGCTAAGTCTTTGGTGCAAATTTGCGCACTCTTTCTTGTACAAACCGAAAATGAGGGTTCGAGGCACCTCTTTGCCTTTGCCCAAATATTGCTTCATGACTCGCGCCAAATGTCTATCCTTGTCCTGCGGCTCGACGACTTCGACGATTTGAGTGATGCTTTGAGAAGCTTTCAAACCTTCGGCACCGATGCGAACCTTGATGGGATTGCACATAAATTCCGAAGCGAGGCTTTGCACACTCTGAGGCCACGTCGCAGAAAACATCACGGTTTGTCGATCGGCGCGCGTGGCGCCGGCGATGGCGCGAATTTCAGGCTCAAAACCCAAGTCCAGCATGCGATCGGCCTCATCGAGCACTAACATCGTCACTCTATCAAGTTTAATCACGCCCTCTTCCATGAAATCTCGAAGACGACCCGGTGTCGCGACGATGACCGCGGCTCCGCCGCCCGCCTTCATCTGTGCCTTTTGTTCGTGCTTGGGAGCGCCCCCGTACACGCATACACACCTCACCCCAGAAGCCTCGCCGGCGTCGTCAAAAACCTTGGCTGTTTGTTGCGCCAATTCTCGCGTCGGTGCGAGCACTAAACAGATCGGTTGACCGGGCTTGCACGGTGGTTGGGTGTGAATCTGCGTCAGCGCCGGCATCCCAAACGCGAGCGTCTTCCCCGAACCCGTCGCCGCGATCCCCACCATGTCGTGCCCACTCATGATGATCGGCCAAGATTGCGCTTGAATCGGCGATGGATTCTTAAACTGTGCCGTCACTCGCAGCAGCTCCTTCGAAAACCCCGCATCCGCGAATGAAGACACCGGCGCTAAATCCGTCGACAAACCGTCCACCTGCGTCACCGCCAACGCGTCTCGCGCCGCCTGCACCTCGCTCGCCGACATCGACTTCAGCGACGCCGGGGCGTCGTAAAACACGCGTTTAAACGCACCGCCGGACCGCGCGATCGATCGATCGCCCACCGCCGCCATCCCGAACGTCTGTCCCTCGTCATCGCGCGTCGTCTTCGACTTTTTCGTCCCCGCGGCGGGTTTCGACGACTCTCGCGCGCCGCCGTCGTCGTTCGCGTCGCGCGCGCGCTTCTCCTTCTTCTCCTTCTTCGCCTTCTTCTCGCGCTTGCCCTCCTTCCCCATCGCGTCGGTCGAGGTGTGTCGTCGCGCGGCGGCGGCGGCGGGACCGCGGCGCGAGGGACGACTGGGCGACGCGCGATGCGATGCGATGCGATGCGTGCGTTGCGTGACGCGCGACGGACACAGCGCGACGTCGCGGGACGATGCCGCGCGCGAACGCACCGACGAACTCGAACTCGAGTCGACGATCGGCGCGCGCGAACGCGCGTCGATCGAGCGCTCGGTTCGATTGATTTCGATCGATTTCGTTCGATTCGCGCGAAACTCGTTTCGCTGACACGTCGGCGGAAGCGTCGAACGAACGGGACGCGACGACGACGACGACGACGACGACGATGACGCGCGTGATCGATGCGCTCATCGACGCCAGTCGAGCGGTGATGGTGAGCGCGGCGCGAGGACGCGCGGAGGCGCGGTTCGCGGACGAGGCGCGAGACGCCGTGGAGCGCCTGCGGAAGACGCACGCGGAAGCACCGAGCGAGCGACGCACGCTGGAACTGTGCGCGATACCGTGCGTGGAAATACTTCGAGCGAACGTGTCGCGAATGATGGAGGAGTCGAGCGTGCCGAGTGATGTTGAAGCGACGACGGCGCCGAAGGATGCGGCGCGCCGGCGGCGGTTGCTCGAGACCGCGCTGCGAACGACGGGAGAGGCGATGACGAAGAGCGGGGAAGGCTGTACGCGAGAAATGGGATTGAGAATATTCAGTGGGATCGTCGGTGTCTTGTCGTTACCGCGACGAGGCGAGTGCGAGACCGTATGCGTAGAAGTCCTGGAGGCGACGCGCGCGTTTTGCGCGGCGGCGTCCACAGAGGTGCAAGCGGCATTTCGAGGCGCCTCCGACATCGCACCCATGCTCGGGTTTACGATTTCTACACTCCTCGCGATTTCGCACGAAGAAACAAGTGCGGGGTCGCAAGGGAGTAAGCTTCTGCGCTCGAGCGCGTTGAACACGCTCGATTGCTTGATTCGATTCGTCGCCGACGCCGATGCCCTCGCGTTTTTCCTTCCGGGCACGGTGTCCGGGCTGACCAAGGCGTTAGCCGCGGCGAGCGGTGTTCGCCCAAACGTTGGCGCCGGACCGGGAGGAACCGGCGCAGATGGCGTCGAGTTTGCCCTGAGTTCGATGGCGTCCATTCTATCGTGCGTTCTGAACGACTCGTTGTACGAAACAGAGCTCGGCGATTCCGCAGAGGGCGAAGGCGCAAACGCGTTGCAGAGCGCACTGGATTCTCTCGTCGCTCGATCGACAGACGATCAGCTGGAATCGAACGCAAAAAATATGATGAGGGATACGAACGACGAAAACGCGTCGGTATCCACTGCGAACGCTGGCAAAGATCTCAAGGTGGTTCGCGATAAAGAATGGCTCTCACTCACGAGCTCTCGCGTCGAAGCGGCGCTCTTAGCGACAATTCCACCCTTAGTGAGTCATCATCGCGCGACCGTGAGACTTGCGACTGGGAAAATGGCGAGTAGTGTCTTAAAGCATTGCGCAAAAGTTCTAGGCGTGAAGACGAGGCGTAGAATGATGGAGTGCTTACTCACGCTCGCGGGCGATAGTTGGGCGCAAGTCTCGACGCCCATATTGGAAGATTTGAAATCTCTTGACAACCTCGGTTACGTCGTTCGAGCAGACTTGGAGGCAATCATAAAAGACGATTTGTCCAACATAGCGGACGCACTGCGTGACTCTTCCGATAAGGCTGTCGGACATCTTCAGCGCTTGCTCATCGCTCTGGAATTCGCCGGCGCTCGGCGCTTGAAAGAAACGCTACTCGCCCGTCCGAGCTCGAGAGAACATTTGTGCTCCACCATTGCGGAGTGTTTGCTCATAGAAACATCCTTTTCTCAACGAAGAGATCGCGGCGCGCAAATGATAAGTTTAATTGATTTGACTGAAGCCAGCGTGTCGACGGTGCAAGGGTTGCCTCGGGCGCCGCCTAGGTTGCAGTACTTCCCCGAGGCATCCATGTACAAAAATTTTGCAAAAGTGCTAAGATTACTCGGTCAAGCGGCATCAATCACAAACGAACCTTCACTGGAAACGTATTTCGTGCCGATGGCGCAATACTTTCTCGGCACATTGAGAAATGATGCAGAGCTTGATGCATTGAGTACCGCGGGCGCATGGCAAAGAAACGCAACAGCCCACCTGATAGCGCTCAATGAAATGCTTTTTGGCGCCATCACTGAATCAACAGTCGAAAGAGAGTATCTCGTTCGCGTCTCCAGTTTGATAATCGAAGAGTACGTATGCAGCGAAGTGTGGAATCTTGACGCTGCAGAACCGGACAACGCTCTTTTACTACGCGTGTTGATGGAAGGCATGGGAATCATCGGAGAAGGACTCGGCAAGGATCACATACGAACAAGTGCATTTTTGACAAACGTACTTTGTCCATTACTCGATAAGCTCGGTGAAGAATCGCTCGAGGTTAGAGACACCGCAGCGCTTGTTTTGCTCAAGTTGGCTCAAATCGGAGAGTACGATTCAACTGATGATTCACCAATAGGGAGTTTTGTCGTTGCGAACGCAGACTACGTTGTGGATATGCTTTCTCGACAAATGCGGCATTTGGATAAGCACTCACGCGCTCCTCGACTCTTTGCGGCTATTCTGAGGAGGACTGATGCGGCGAAGAGCATGGTGAAGCTTCTCGCAGAGCCGATTCGATTGGCGTTGCGCACATTTTTGATCGTCAATAGAGAAAAAAATGCGGGGCACTCCGAAGACTTCCTGCTCGTAATGAATGAGTATTGTTCGGCAGTGTTGCTCGAGGTGCGAGAGATAGAGACGCACTCGCGAGGTGTCGTGGCTAGCATACAAAAGTATCACCCGGAGGAGCCAGACAGCGAAGACGAGTTGACGGAGGTCTTTGTCGAAGAAATGCGTTCGGTGCTTTCGCAGGACATTGAAACCACCCGGACTCAGTCCTTGGAGCGCGTTCGTCGCCTTCAGGCCATGGTCGGTTGTGCGATAGATTTGCTGAGATCGGTCGGCGCGCTGCTGGAGTCGCCTTACGCCGGCATTCGAAGTTTATCTGCAACGGCTTGCTCGCTCGCTCTTGAGAGCCTTTCAGCAGCAGAATCTGCGTTGGCGCATGATAAGTACGTCTTAAAAGTACTCAAAGCTTACGGAGGCAAGAATTCCACGCCTTTTGATGTGGCTTCCCTCTACAAAGATGCCCGTGTACTGCCGCACATTCACAACATCTGGCCTCATGCGGTATCATCGCTCAGTGACCGATTTCAAATTTCGATTCAAGCTGAAGCGTTTGAAGCGAGTTTGACGTTACTTAGAACCATCGCTTCGACGAGTGGTGGCGATTTCATCGCCAAACGCATGAACTCGGATCTATGGCCTATACTGTCGCGTGTTTTGCAACAAGGTGTTCGTCACGTTGACACGCGACACCGATCGCTCGAACTTCTTACTCTGGCAGATACTGTCGATGCAAGCTACATCGCTGAGTCGGAGATTTCATCAGAACTTACGAGACGCATCCGTATCAAAATATGTGATACTTTAGAATCTATCGCTTCGTGCGAGAAATCAAAGCAAGCGCTACACGATTTGCTCGGGGCGGCGGTGCCCATCGTGGCCAAGCTCGCCATGGAGGACGACGAGGCTTTGCGACTCGTCGCGGCGAACGCAACGCGTGCTTTCGCAAAAGTCAACGGTGATGAAGTTTGGCTATACTTGATGACAACCGCGGCTCGTGGTGGTCTTTTGGTTGACATTCCCACTCCAGTCTGGAGCGCCGAGCCCGAGGCTGGATCGCAGCGAGTCAGTCTTCCCCCTGTTTCTGCCATCATGCCTGAGTGTTGCTTTGATGGTGACAGGAAGGAAAGTGGCGAGACGATCTTCGCGGCAAACATTCTCAAATCATTAGTCTTATAGTTTGTGTAGTTTCGATGTCTAGCTAGTAGCCCGAATTCCACCGCGCCGCCGAGGGCCAACACGCACTCTGGAAACCGGCGTCTCGTGGAGACGGCGGCGACGAGTCACAAAATCACTAAAATCATCGTCTTCGGGTTCGACGGGCTCTAAGTGCACGCAAGTTGAAGGATATCTTATCCCTTGATATAGTCCATTGTCAAAATACACGTACACCTCGTGAATCGTGCCCCTCCACGGTAAGAAATATTGCGTTGTTGGGGAGCCGTCGAAGAGCGGCGAAGCGTCATAGGTCGCAAATTGACCAATTGCCGGTAGTGTGCCATCTCTTGTATCTGGAGTTCCAGTAATCGTCTCGTGCACACCTTGAAAGTCAGGTAAAGTGTTCGTGGCGGAAGCAGCCGAGTGTATGCTGTTGCCAATCGTGATCTTCTCGTGCAAGTTCCCGGATACGTTGTGGAACGGGCGAAACAAAAACTGACCCATGACGTACGGATCTGCTATACCCCTTAACTTATCATTGATATAAATCTTTGTCGTATTTGAAACGCCATCGTACGTGCAGAGCACTTTGAACGCGATGCCGTCGCGCGCAAAAAAACCCTTGCCTGGCACCGAGACGTCGACGATGCGCAAACCGCCGCCCAAACTGAGCGGTAAATTATTGTAAGAGTCCATGAACGTTTGCGCGCCAAATCGCACTTCACCCGCGTCCGTGACGAAAACGACGAGGGAACCACCGCACTGAGATTGATAGGGCGCACATCCACCGATCGTGGCTACAGTTTGAGCTACTACTCCAGTGCACGGAACGCACCACCACCAAGAAATTAATACGCACCACGGGTCACAAATTGGCAACGCGTCGTACGTCACGACAGCTTCTACAGAAATACGCACACCAGCGCGACCGTAAAGTCCTGTTCGGTCGATAGAAAAATCGCAGGTCAGCAAGACGCGTGCGTGTAGACGCAAATGAAATGTTTTAAAAATTAATTCGAGAAAATAATTCCCACCTGGTAAAGTGTAGGAACACGGCGGTGCAAAACAGCGCTCGTATCGTCGAACGCGCCCATCTCGCAGCTCAAACGCGCTGCCCACGTTGTATGTAAAGTCTGCCGTGCGGCAACGCTCGCCAAGGCGCGGTAGAAGCACCGAATCTAGCTGTGAAATCAGGACGAACATTGAAAATTAATTAAATATTTCTCAGACCAAAACTAATTATTTTACCACGTAAAGCTCGCCGTTCAGGGCGTGTTGTCCGCTTGCCATGTCCTACTTGAATCGTCAGAGCCCATAGCGCGATGTCGTGCACAAAATCGGCGTACCGGCGAAATAATTCTTGCGTAGTTTTTCCTTGAGGTCGTACTGATGAAATTAATTAAATCGATGCACTGATGAACACGATCTACTTACCTTGTAAACGACGATTGCGCCAGCGCTGGACCCACAACTCGTGGTACGGCTACTAGTGTGCTCGTAGGTGTGCAGCTCTGACCAACACATCTCTCAAATGCGCTGAAATGGATAATGTTTGCATGCTGGGAAATTGGAAAAAATAATTAAATGAGAAATAATTAAATCAAAGGACTCTCACCGTCGTATACCCCGAGAGCGCGGTCGCGAGCTCGTCACCATCTCGTGCGTCCTTCGATAGCCATGGTTCATAAATTTCGCGTTCAATCTCTTGAAATTCTTCCGTTCTAGGGGCGAGCATGAGCATGATAATATCGTACAGCATTGCCGTGGCGCCGTTCACGATGTCCTCCTGCGTCGTCATAAGATCGGCAAGTAAGGTCACCCATGCGGAATCCGTAGGTGCAAATACAGTGCAGTCACCGTTTCCAAAACCTTGCGTGTCAAACTCGCGCTGGAGGCCGAGAACGCTTGTAAGTTCACGAAAAACACGCAGCGTTGGCGTGCGAAGAATTCTATCGTAAAGGGTCACCCCGAATTCCGCCGTCGGCGGAATGAGCGCCGCATCAATAATAGCGATACCGCCATTCGTCGATGGAATGTCACTTTTGATGAACCGTGCAGAGTTTAAACGTCCTCGAAGCACATGACGGGGTGTGAAGAACTTTTTGACGCCACGGCGAGTTGACAGTACTTTCACTGTCTTAGCGATGGGCGTGCCTTGGAACGTGTTAGCGTAGCTCTTCGCTAAGATTGGATATGCCAGGCGCGTGGCGAACTGCTGTTCCTCAGGACCGAGTCCTAGACGAAATTTAAGTCTTTCAGGGGCTCCTTCGACGCTTCGAGTACTTACGACGTGATATGTGACAAACTGTCGCAGCAGTGCGTCCCTCTGGAACAAGTCTTCGAACGTCCAACCGATGTAATTCAAAGTCAGTCGAATCGCTACGTTTGTTGGCGCGAAAACGACGCTGTCAGCAAATATATTCGTTTCGGATGGTGTATCGAGTTCGAGCATTAACTCGTGCATCGCGGGCGCTCGTAGGAGATCTGTAAACATAGACAGCTCGCTACGCAATGAGAGCTGACGAAATGCTGTCAACATTGGTGGAACTAGCACATTATCGATGATATGGACGATGCCGGTGCATGAAACAATATCTGCGGCGACGACGGCGGCGGCGTTATCAAAGCGACTGCTCGTGCTCCCACCAGAAATTCTAACGTATCGCGAACTGACCTTGGAGATGTCCACGTCCACTCGCAAAGCTGGAATCTCCACTTGTCCTGGAAACGCACTCAAAATCGTAGACGCCCCGACGGGGCGTAGCAATTGTCCTGGGACGAGGCTCGTCGACAAGTATGACTTCAAATCAATACTTTGCTGTGTCGACGTCAGCTGTCCTTCAGTGTACAGCAGGATACTGAGAAGAAGGGAGTAATCTGAGAAAAGAGCAGATTTTGTGAGCTCAGTTTTGCGAAAGAACCGTCTCCAGGCGCGATTCGATGGTAAGAAATAAGCGCGAAACCCATGGTTTGTTCCATCAAAGACACATGTTCGCAAACTTGACCTTCCCACGCTCCCATCGTAGCCATCATATTCGCTCGATTCGAATATCACGCGCAACGAATCCGTGATTCGAAATGCTTCAGCGCTCGTGCTAAGCTCTGGTAATGATTTTGATATCTTCCATACGCTGGGAAAAGCGTTTGATTCGACTAATGGTATCAAGAGCTCTGAGGCGAACACGGCACTCAAGCGAGGACACAGAGCGACATCTGTCGCGAATAAATCAGCGACAGTTGTTCCAACATCAGTGAAAACTCGTAGTTTGCGAACGTTTATGTCTTGAACGACGTCTACGCGAAGCTTAGGCATACGCATTGAAGCGGTAGAGAGCTCGTCTCCGTCTCGAACATCGCGGCTGTTCAACGCTGCTTGCACGATGGATGAATCCAAAATTTCGCAGGCGAGGGCTCTGTCACTTGTTATTTCTTCCAATCCTTTATCCATGACTATCGACGCCCTCTCGAAGGCACTGTCGGGAACGAGAATGAGAGTCTGAGTAGACTCACTGCCCAAATTTCGCAGCGTATCCCCGCAATACGACTGCAGACCGACGTCTACGAGTGCGGCAAAGACTACAAAACTCATGTCGGAATCTGCACCTATCGTCATATTGCTCAAAGCATTGAGAAGGGATGCACCTGTGAGGTCGTTGGAGCATACACTTGCGTTCGCGGCGAGAGAACAGAGCAGGGTAACGCAGAAGAGAATTGCACCGACGGCCACCACGCGCGTCATCACCCAAGGAAGGCGCGCACGAGGTATTCAAGATTGCTAATGCTTGTTTTGGGCATGTGTAGTGGCGGCGAAGAGTGAGGAAGAGCGCGAGGGCTACAGGACGTAACTCACGGTTTGATGTGACTCGATGTACACTAGGACGCTACAATGCTACTGTCTATGACGCGAAGAGCGTCTTGCGATTCGAAATAATATACTCAACGGCATTTTGCACGATACCCGCCATGGTGACGACGCCTCCGATGATGGAACAGATACCCAGGACGAATGCACCAAACGACGTGCGAGTCTCTTTGAAGTCAACGCGAATCGGGGATATTTCGTAAGCAAAGATGACGCCCGGATCACGGCCTTTGGACGTCCCCATAATTGATCGCTGTGAGCTTGTGAAAGTTTCAGTAACGCTATACTGATGAGTACTGATGATTGTGTTCTCTCCCAAAGGCTCGAACGTCGTCGACACAACGTTGAGAAAATATTGCTGCACCGCGTTCGGCGGAAGTGAGCGGTGTGTTCCGTCGAGCGGACTCACCAAACCGGGAAAGCTTTCTCCAAATGACAGCCTGTGAATCGTATGCGTTAAATTTAATGCCGTCTGCACGTTTAGCTTGACCATTTGCATCCCCATCATGAGCGAACGTCCTGGCGAAATGGAAAACCGTCCCGGTACTCGATTCACTTCAAGGTAACCCTTCACCTCGCACCCTTCTTGATTCTCGTTTCTAAACGCATTCTCCACGCCCTCTGGAAACGCTTCTTGCAATAAACCTTGTAGACCAAATACACCACCGAACGGCTGCATTCGCTCCATGGCGTGCGAGTCGGCGGCGTGCGCAGAGTCGGCGTGCGCAGAGTCGGTCTCGTTCATCTTTTGCAGCGCTTGCTCAATCTCCTTGTGTTTGTTTGGCTTTTCTGACGTGAACGCAGCATCAATCACTTTTCCATGCTTGTCTATCCTCCTCTTTTCGATGTGACCATCGTGCACGTCGTAGTGTTCTTCTCCGGCTCTATCCGAGGTGTCGAGCGTGATGAGATTGCAAGCCAGACTGTGAAAGGTGATGTCGAGGTCAATCTTCAGTCTTTCCGCGTTGGGCACCGTCTGGTGAACACCGAGCGGATTTACTCTCAATTCGCTCACGATTTTCGTCGTCTTGTACGAGAAGAATTCGCCAAAGAACAAAATCAAACACAACGCCGCGCACACCAAAGTAGTGATCACCCCAGACGTCGATTCGCTCACGTAATCCTCCTTTAATTTCGGATTTGCGTCCAACGCTTTGAGTATGTTCGTCATACGCTTACTCGGTGTCGAGTATTCGTCGTCTTGACCGCCATGACCGACATTTCGACGCGTTAAACCGCCTCGATCAGGCTGATGCATCGCCTCCTAAGATGACTCTTCCCTCTATCGTCCCGCGCTCGTTGTTCGTGCGTCCTGAACGGCGGGACGCGATGTCGCGATGACGAACAGAACGCGTGAGCGCACCACTCGTGCGCTCGCTGGCTCGAACGGTTCGTCGTCCGGTCGCGCGCTTGGTGGTCGAGTTATGAGGCTGTTGGTGGCGCGTCTCGAGCGTCGTCGCTGGTTACAAATTAATTCCGAGGTGATTAAGTCGGCGCTCATTCCGTCAGTTGCACGGCGGCGATGGATGGGATTTTTTCGCGTAATTTTTGCGTCACCGCGACGCGCACCGTCATCACCTTGGCCGCCGGTCCCGTCAGGCGCACCTTGACGATGGGTTCTTCGATATCGATGAGTTCGAGTTCTCCCCCGCCCGTGCCGGCGAGGTACGGTCGGATCTCGTCTAACGTCGCCTCCACGTTTTCTTCGTTCAAATCCAATCCCTCGAGTTTTTCCTCCACCTGTATGACTTCCATGATGTCTGGAATCTTTTCCAACAAGCGCTTCTCTATCCCCATGCGCATGGTCACCGTGCTCGACGGGCACGATCCGCACGCGCCCTTGAGCTTGAGCTTCACCGACAGTCCGTCGATTTCGACGAGTTCGACGTCACCGCCGTCGGCGATCAAGTACGGTCGCACTTCGTCCAGCACGCTCTCGATGTTCTCCGCGGTGAGCTCCAAGGTCGCGAGCGAGCCCTCGGACGCGGCGCGCGCTTCGACGGCGCGTCGCGACGACGCGCCGGTCGACGCGCGCGTCGAGCGACGCGACGTCGACGACGCGCGTCCTCGTCGCCGTTGTTGGCACGCATTCGTCACGCTCGTCGACGCTTTCGTGGACGAGAACGCGCGCGACATCGTCACCGCAATCAGTCCCTCGCGTCGCGCAGTGCGCGGTCGGACGGACGGACGGACGGACGGACGGACCCCGCGCGCCGGGCCGACCCGCCGGCTGCCCACCCGGGTGAGGTCTCGACGTTCGCCTCGGTGCGTCGCCCCTGGTCCCCCCGACAGACGACGACGCCGCGACGCGACCTCGTTGCCCACCACCCACCGGTCCCGGTCGTCGTCCCCGCGCGGCGTCCGGGCCGGCGTCGAGGATGATGCGACTCGCGTCGCAGCAAGGGTCGTCGTTGGTGACGCGCATGGGGATGCGACGGGCGACGACGAACACGAATAGACGGATGCAGGGACACGCGAGAATATCGACGACGACGACGACGACGAGGACGACGACGACGAGGACGGACGCGAGAAGAGGGCTCGTCGTCACCGCGTCCACGCCGTCGTGGACGAACGGCGGACGAAGACACGGGACGCCGCTCGTGCGCGTCGACGCGCCGACGAGAGGGGTATATGGGAAGAGCGTCACCGCGAGCGAGGACGTGGAGACGTCAAATGAAGGAAGAGATCTTTCCAGGCTTTGGCTCACGAACACGATGACGCGAAAGAAGGAGGTTTTCACGCCGCGCGACCCGGCGGGGAAAAAGGTGCAAATGTACGTGTGCGGCGTCACGGTGTACGACTATTCACACATCGGTCACGCGCGCGTGTACGTCGCGTTCGACGTGTTATATCGACAATTGATGCGTTTGGGGTACGACGTGACGTATTGTAGAAATTTCACCGACATTGACGACAAGATTATCAAGCGCTCAAATGAGAGCGGGGAGACGTGCGAGGCGCTCACGGATAAATTCATAGAGGCATTCCACGAGGACATGGCGGCGCTCGGATGCCTGCGTCCGACGCTCGAGCCTCGTGCGACGGAGTGTGTGGATGATATCATCGCGTTCATCGAGCGTTTAATCGCCAAAGGTAACGCGTACGAGACGGAAGGGGACGTGTACTTTTCCGTCGACACCCTGCCCGCATACGGGGCGTTGTCAGGGAGAAATCAAGAAGACAATCGCGCGGGTGAGCGCGTGGCCGTGGATGGACGCAAGAAAAATCCAGCCGACTTTGCGCTATGGAAGACTGCAAAACCGGGTGAGCCGACGTGGGTGAGTCCGTGGGGCGAGGGACGACCGGGCTGGCACATTGAGTGCAGCGCGATGATTGAAAAAATGCTAGGACCGACGATTGATATCCACGGTGGAGGCCAAGACTTGGTTTTTCCGCATCATGAAAACGAGCTGGCGCAGTCTTCGGCGGCGTGCGGTTGTGGAGCGCACGCGGATGAGAATCCGTTTGTGCGTTACTGGGTGCATAATGGCTTTGTGAAGGTGGATTCTGAGAAGATGTCCAAGTCGCTTGGCAACTTTTTCACTATTCGCGAAGTGTTGGACAAGTATCATCCGTTCGTGCTACGTTTCATGCTTCTTGGCGCGCACTACAGAGCGCCCATAAACTACACGCAGCGCGCGCTGGAGGAGGCTTCCGATCGCGTTTACTACTTGTACCAAACAGTTCACGATGTACGAGCAATTCTTCGCGATGCCGCGGCGGAAGAGCCAGCTAAGAAGCCGGTACCGCTCGTTGCGGATGCGCTCAAGCTCGCGAGTGAGGCTGAGAAGCAAGTGTCCGAGGCTTTGAATGACGACATGAACACGCCCGCGGTGATGGCGACGCTCTCGGCGCCGCTCAAATCCATGAATGATTTCATGACCACCAAGGCTGGAAAGAAAGCGGTTGGTCGTATCGGGGCGCTTCAGTCGTTGTTGAGCACTGTCGAGGGTTTGATGGAGGCAGTTGGCATGCCCAAGGACGAAGAAAACGTCATTCTTGAGGAGCTTCGCGCGCGCGCGTTGCACCGCGCAGGCTTGACCGAGGACGATCTCTTAGCTAAAATAGAAGAACGCAATAAGGCGCGCGATGCGAAAGACTTTGCGGAGTCCGATCGCTTACGCGATGAACTTTCCGCGCGCGGTATCGGTCTCATGGACGGTTCTGCGGTGCCGTGGCGTCCAGTTCCAGTCATCGACGCGACGTAGACTGCCGTCGTCGCGCGGCAATATCCATGCTTCGCTTCAACGCATTGATTGCTTTTTGTGCTAATATAATCATTATTTGCCCTGAACGTAACGTGTATCGATTCATTTGCGTGTGTCGATGTTTTTGAGTTCGCGCGTTGTCGACCAAACGAGCGCCGCCGGCGCCGCCGTCGCGCGCGCGCAGGGTTTAGGAAAGCCGCCGGCGGCGGTGCGAAATGTGCCTCGTCTGGTGTGCCTCGACACACGGCGACTTCGACGAGGCGAGCGCGAGGGGTGATTCGCAAACTCGACGGAATTTGTTGAGCGTCACCATCGTCGCGACATGGCGAAGAAGAAGAAGCGACCGTCCAATCCCGGCGGCAGCGGGTCGAAGCGAAAGTTTTTCCGCGCCGATGGCGACGCGAGCGGTCCCGGCCCGAGCGGTGTGACGGTGAAGAGCGCGTTCGAGACGGTCAGCCATCGACGGAAATTCGATATTCTCGGTCGCAAGGTGAAGGGCGAGCGAGGTAACGTGCTGCAGGCGCGCACGGAGGCTATTGAAAAACGTCGACGCACGCTGCTCGTGGAACACGAAGCGAACGGCAAGGCGAACGCGTTCTTGGACCGACGATTCGGTGAACACGACAGTGGCTTGAGCGTCGAAGAGAAAAATATTGGACGACTGGCCAAGGCGCGGTTGCGTCAGTATAAGAAATCCAAAGCCTTCGCCCTGAATGAAGACGACGACGACGACGGCTTTAAAACGCTAACACATTTGGGACAGCCGCTCGGGGAGAGAGATTTAACCGCGAAACCGTCGCACGGGGATGAGGAAGACGACGAAAATCTAGACGACGAAATCACGCGTAATTTCCATTTCGGTGGAGGCGAATTTGAACCAACTTTGAAGCGAGGCGACGGGGAGCATGATGTGGATGCGCCGGAACGCCGAAAGTCGAAAAAGGATGTGATGGAGGAACTCATAGCTAAGAGTAAGTTCTACAAAGCTGAGAAGCAGAAGCAGCGAGATGACGATGAAGATATGTTGGATAAGTTGGACTCCGATTTCAAGGCGATAAGTCAAGGTGGACTATTGTCGAGCGCGTTGAGAAAAGCCGTCGGGCACATGAAGCCGACCGCGAAGGCTGCACAAACCAAGGCTCCCGAGCAGAAGGATGAGTACGACACGTGGGCCCGAACTTTAGCGTTCGAAAGACGTGGTCAGGCGGGTGATAGAGCAAAGACGCAGGAAGAAGTTGAGGCGCAAGCAAAGCTCGCGCTGGAGCAAGCCGAACGCAAGAGGTTGAAGCGGATGCGTGACGTCGGCTCTGACGATGAAAGTTCCGACGACGACGGCGCTCAGGGAGGATACGCCGCTCGAAGACGCAAGGTGAAGAAAGGTGACATCGACGAAAAAGACGACGCATTACACGGCGACAATCGCAAGCGGCGTGAAGGAGGTGAAGATTTGGACGAGAATTTTCAGCTCGAAAGTGACGAAGATGGAGAGGACGAGGACGACGGCTCCGAAGAGGATATGTCCGACGACGAATCTGAATCGGAAGATGACGACGAGCTCGATGATGCAGCGCGTCTGCGCAAGTCGCTCAAGTCTGAGCTAAAAAATGTCGATAAAGAATTAGATCAAGGTAAGAATCGACTTCGAAAGTTAGGCATTCTTCAAGACGGTGTCGAGGCTGAGGATTCGGAGAACGACGAGGATGACGACGATGAGGACGACGACGACGAGGACGACGACGACGAGGGCAGCGACGATTCTCAGGAAATAGAAGATGCACATGCAGATGTTTTGCGAGAGATTGAAGACGAGGAAGACGTTGAAAAAGAAGATGCGTCGAACACAACGCGCAAATCTTCCCAAAAGGAAGTGTCCACGGCGAAAGAGAAGAAGTCTTCTATGCCCACAAGAACGGACATCCCCTTCACTTTCCCCATGCCAGAGAGCGCCGAAGATCTGAATTCTATATTAGGTGATCATAACGCCGAAGACGCGTTTACGATCATCACACGAATCCGGACCTGCAACGCGCCCACGCTCGCGGCGGAGAATAGAAAGCGAATCCAGACTTTGCTCGGTCTTCTGTTACAACGGTTTGAGATTTTAGCCGGTCAAGCGCCGTTGCCGGTGGATCATTTGGACGTTCTATCGAAACACATTGTAGACTTGAGCGCACAAGTTCCATTTTTCGCTGCAACCGCAGCCAAGGCCCGCGTAGAAAAGATGAGCACTCGGCTTCGTCAGGCGCTGCGTGCTGGGGAGACGGGATGGCCGCCTTCTCGTACGGTTCTGCTCCTTTCTTTATTCGCCGCCATCTTCCCTACGACGGATAGGTCACACCCAGTTATGACTCCGGTGACACTTTACATCGGAAACTTACTCGCGCATTGTGCGATCAGATCAGTGAGAGATGCAGCTTTGGCGGTCATCCTTTCTACAATGGCAAGCGTTTATTCAACTGGTGCCGAAAGAATATTTCCTGAAGCCCTCACTCTCATGAATGCTTTGATTCATTGCGCATCGCGCTCAAAGACCAATTGGGCGGCGGGTTTATCAACACATCTGGTCGAACAAGTTGGCGGACCCTGGTTATCTTCAGCGCTTACGTGTACGACGGATCCCATGACGTTGCCAGAAATGTTGGATGGCATTTACGCCGAAAAACTCGAAGAAAAGAAGTTGTCGGCCGCAACGCTAAGGGCTGCTCTTTCTTGCTTAAGGCAACTATCTAAACCAGTGGTAAAGACCGCGTCAGCGTCTGAGATTCTCTCACCTGTTCGTGATTCCGTGAAGGCGCTTAGGAAATCGTTGAAAAAGTCGAACGGTGGTTTAGCAGAGTTGTGCAACGAGCTCGTCAAGGAGTTAGACGACGCCCTGTTGGGTGCGGTCAAAACGCCTTTGGCGTACCACACCAAGGCGGCAGAGGCAATCAAAACGTTCAATCCCATGTACGAGGAAGATGGCTATCAAAAAGGTCGGGACTACGATCCGAATCGCGAACGAGCCGAGGCAAGAAAGCTCAAGAAGCAAGTCAAACAAGAAACTCGCGGCGCCATGCGCGAATTGCGCAAGGACAATCGATTTATGGCAGATGCTCGTTCGAAGGAACAGTTCCAAGCCGCTGAAGAGCGCGGGGCGCGCCAGAAAGACATTTTGTCATTCTTGGAAAAGCAAGAAGCCGATTTCAAATCTGGAGGACAAGGTGGCCAAATTGTCAAGAACAAACGCCGCGTGTCGAAAGGCTCGAGACGAGCCTTCTAGAGGAAACAGTTGTAACATCACTATGTCATGGATTCAAAAGTGCTAAGAAACAATGATCAAGAAAGATCACTAATCGGAGGTCTATTGACGACATCGTTCGCCTTCTTTGCAGTCGCTTTGAGACTCTCTGGTAGATGTGCGGTGCGCGGAATTTGCGCAAGAAGTTCTGCAGTTCGTCGAAACAATCTGGCGATGTCTCCCTCATCCAAGGAAGTATCACGACGTATCTGATCCCACGACGTTCCCGATGCCCATGACTCCACTAAAGCTGCGATCTCGAAACTCAAGCTCAGAGGCATGTCGATTCGAGAAGATTGTTGCAAGTACTGAAGGTCGCCCATCGCCGGTTCGAGCTCTTCAAGCACTTCGACGAGGTGTTGCGAAGCGCCGTAGTAGCACGTGGCCGGACGGTTGTCCATGCAGAGCGCCCCCGCAAAACCTGCAAGAGTCGCGGCATCTAAATTTTCGATACTTGGCGAAGACATCGCCATGCCAAGCCATAATTCGTTTTCCCCTCTCAAGTCAGCACAGGTCTCACCGAACTCCAGCAATTTTAGGGTGTCTCTCTCGATCGCGCCGCACTCGACAAGAATATCGACAACTCTCAAAAAATCGTCCCAACCCGCGGCAGAATACTCTTTGATGCGTTTTTCGATTCCATCGCGCTTTTCTTTTAGCTTTTTCAGTTTCGTCTCCGCCCGCTTTTGCTGCTTCGCGGCGCTGCGCAAGGTGGCGATGTTTTTCAGGCCGTTGATCTCCTCGCGCGTCTTTTGAATCTGTAACTTCTGCGCGTCGATAAATTCCATCGAATCCGACGATTCGACGATCATGTCAAAGTCGTTCAAGTTAGTCGGTATCCCATTAGCGACCAACTTGGTCTTTTTAGACACATCCGCCTTCCACAAACCTCCGCCGCTCGCGCGAATCCATCTAAGACTGCTCGAAGCCGGCGGCGCGCCGATATCGCCAAAACTTTCCAAACGCATCGCATCGGCGCCGAGGCTTATAGATTTTACTCGATCAGAATACAAGCGGTACCAGACACCATCATTTCCTAGGGCGGTGAATTCGCCCATCGGATATGGCTTACCGATTGTGCTCGCAGTCGCCGCAATTTTCATCGCAGGAACAGCCTCAACGATTGCGGCAGTGATGAGACCTCTGGGGAACTTACCGTCGTTGTCGTCGTCGTCGTCAAAAGACTGCAAAAAATCATCGTTTTGACTTTCAACGTCGGAATCGCCGAATAACTCGTCCAAACCGGGAGCATCGTCGCCACCAATATCTTGCAATTTCCATTCGCCCGCAAAGTCTTGACCCTCCATCTTCAAAGAATCATCCTCAAATAGAGCGATCGTGGCCGATCTTCGTTCTTTGCGCCGTTTGAGAACGTTATCACCAATATCAATCGCAACGATGACCGGAGCACCCGTCTGTTTGAGCTCAAACTGTAGTTGATCGCGCGTTTCAATCGCGCGCATTTCAGCTAATTGCCGAATCAAGATTTTTAGCAAGCGCTTTTCTTCATGTAGCCGTTCATCCAGCTTCATGAAACGTCTCCACTCCGCAACTTCTTCGTCATCATCGAGTGTCTCCATCTCGCTCATCAGTTTTCTGATCTGATCATTAACACGACGAAGTTCGCGCTCGCGCACCGAACGCGCCTTACCACCAAGGTAGTTGCCAAAACTTCTCTCCACGATTCCCTTGACTTGATCGAGCGTTCTGCCTTGGAGTAAATTCAAAACCATACCATACGAAATAGAAAATTGCGACTTCAAGTTTTCAGGTGGCGCAAGAACGAGCTCGAAAGCTTCGTCCGGGCCCTCAAATGGTGACTGACAGCACACGACGTGGCCAACGGTGTCAAACCCACGACGGCCCGCTCGACCAGCCATTTGCATGAACTCATTGGAAGTCAGTAGTCGTGGACCTTGATCGTCTCGCTTGGAAAGCGCACTTAGCACGGAACATCGTGCCGGCATGTTCACTCCCGCGGCGAGTGTTTCCGTGGCGAAAACCACCTTGATGAGTCCTCGCTGAAACAATTTCTCTACTAAACCTTTCCACGCTGGAAGCAACCCGGCGTGATGTGACGCTATGCCACGTCTCAGAGGCTCAACCATACTCGCTCGCACAGCAGATTTGTTCTTCTCCGAAAATTGTTTCAACGCATCATCAATCTCTTGCCGTTCTCTTGCCGTCACGAGATTTCCGCCGGCCTGCACGAGATAATCGACAGATTGGTCGCAACCTTTACGACTAAAAATAAACCACACGGCGGGAATCATATCGCTCGCGATGAGCTGCTGTACCGTCGTTTCGACGTGAGGCACGAAGCGCCGTCTGAGAACGCGTTCAGACTCTTTCGCGCCTCTTTGTGCGTCCGGTGTCCAATCGTTGTTAACGTACGATCCTTGTTGAAGACCTTCGCGCGTGAAAGGTCGCAGATCGTGGTGAATTTTCGTGGATTTGAAATTCATCAAAGGTCCCAACCCTGGATACATGCGCGATGGCTTCATGCTGTATTGCCAAGTGAGGGGAACAGGTCTGTAACTGGACACGACGGTTTCGCATTCGCCGTGAACTTCCTCAATCCAGCCCGACAAATCCTCTGGATTACCGACTGTCGCGGACAGACACAAAAGTTGAATGCGAGAAGGACAGTAAATAATTGTTTCTTCCCACACTGTTCCTCGGGATCTATCTGCGAGATAGTGCACCTCATCGAGAACGATGATACTCACGTCGGCGAGTCGCTCGTCGTCGCGGCCACCTGCAGCGCTTGAATAGAGCATATTCCTCAAAATTTCTGTCGTCATAATCATGACGTCGGCATCGCCGTTGATGTCCACATCACCAGTCTTCAAACCGCACCGTCGTTTACCGAAAATCTTTTGAAACTCTCTGAGCTTTTGATTCGATAACGCCTTCAACGGCGTCGTGTATATCGCCTTTTCTCCGCGCGCCAGCGCAGTTAAAATCGCTGTCTCACCGACTAAAGTTTTCCCGCTCCCCGTCGGCGCCGACACCACGACGGATGACCCGCGTAGCAACAATTCAGTGGCTTCGACTTGAAATCCATCTAATTCGTACGGGTAAAACTGTTCTATGTCATGCACGTTCACCGGCGACGTGGCCGCTTTGTTTAAAAGAGCCTCCAACCGGTCCGAAGTAGAGGTCACCGCGACGTCGACTTCTTCATCGTCTTCATCCACACTCGGTTCAACAGACGTCCCACTCGCTCGAACGCGAGCGTTTACCGCTTCATCGCGGCGCGCGCGCGATGGAGCGCGACGAAGCGAGAGGAGGCGACGACACTCCCCGGTGGCGTTGCTCCCGTTCGCGTTCACGCCACGAAACGACGCGCGCAACGGCGCGACGCTCGCGACGGGCATGCCGACGACGTGGAAGACTTCTTACGCCTTTTTTGTGTGCTTTGCTCGACGACGAGCGAGCGCACGCGGTGCGAGCGCGTCGCTGTGTCGTTTCGAACATTTTTCTCAGCTGGCTCCGGCGCTCAAACCGGTTGGCGTCGGAGAAGAGGACTATCACGCGCTACGTCTTACTACACAATGTACTTTCTAGAGAGAGTCGTCAAGGCCCTTGCAGTTTGATGATCAAGCAAAGCATGAGCACGCACACGACGAGGACGAGAGCGACGATGGAATATTGCCGACAGTTGGAGCCTCTTCGCATCATTCGCTTCACCGCGCGCGAGGCCAAGTGCAAGCGACCGCGCGTATCTTCGACGTCGTCCTCTAAACCGTCTAAAAGCTTGGCGTGGAGATCGAGCTCGTCGTTCACCGCGAGTGAGATGTCTTTCGCTCGCTCCGCCGCCACGGATAAGTCGTCCAACGCCTCGTCTTGTTCGTCGAGCATTTCTCGTTGAAGCAGTAAAACTTCTTGCGGCGAACGCACCGCGCGCTCCTCGTCGTAATTCGACGAAGACGCGCGATCGCGACGCCTAGCACCGTCGCCGTTGCCGTCGTCGTTCTTCTTCTGCTGTGTCTTTTTCTTTCCTTTCGCCACGAGTCTCGCCGCCTCCTCCGCGCGCGTCTGCAATTCTCTGAGCGCGTCTTCTCTTCTCTCAACCTCGCTCGTCGTCGCCGTCGTCGTTCGATCGCGCGCGATCATCTCTTCTAACGCGCGCAGCTTTGTTTTCAACCCGCTCACGCTTCTTCGCGCCTCGAGCGTGCGCTTCGACCACG
>JACLAB010014728.1_pt1 | contig 26953 bp, 15 predicted proteins | sample 8027921 | NCBI WGS metagenome assembly JACLAB01 (sample SAMN15725117, study PRJNA655200) | protist metagenome | isolation source: fluorescence activated cell sorting (FACS) single amplified genomes of... | place: USA: West Boothbay Harbor, Gulf of Maine | collected 2000-07-19 | reverse complement strand
GAAGCGCCTCGCGGTCGACGCCGCGGTCGTCGCGCGCCATCGCGCGCGACGCGCGTCGGCGCGCGCGAATCGATCGGTGCGATTCCGAACGAATCGACGCGCGCGACGCCCGACGCGTCCGGCGCGCCGCCGCGACGCGCGTCGCCGCCGGTCCGAGGACGCGCGCGATCGAGCGCGCGCGTCGCGCGCGACCCCGTCGACGCGCGACCTCGTCCGACGAGTGACGCGCGCGGCGCGGCGTCGCGGCGTTTCGGTTTCCATCGTTTTTTATACAGTGTAAATGGAGGTATTCTATGACCTCAGTGCGCATATACTGACGGTGCGTGTACCGATTTACTGGAGAATATGAAAAAGGTCGCGATTTCTCGGAATGTATATAGCGTCGTTGGAGGTATTATAGGACCTCAGTGCGCATATAATGACGGTGCGTACACCTATTTACGCGAGAAACGGCAAAGGGCGCGATTTCTCGGACGCGACCGCGCGGGCGCCCGGCCGACGTCGCGACGTCGCGCGAAAATCTCGCGACGCCGTATTGAGCGTCGATCGAGCGCCATCGCGTCGCGTCGCGACGGCGCGATTCGCGTGAATCGCGGCGATCGCGCGATCGCGCGATCGGCGATCGCGGCGCGACTGCGGGACGCGCGATCGGTCGGATGATCGTGTCGCGGCGCGCGCGGGACGCGCGCGCGCCGGGCGGCGCGCGGGACGGCGCGCGCGCGCGCGCGCGCGAGGACGCGCGCGCGACGGGGATCCTGAGCGGCGCGGAGATCGCGACGCTGAGCGAGCACTCGTACGATCGATTGCTGCGGTTGACGCCGCGCGAGATCGAGCGGGGGGACGCGCTGACGCCGGAGGAGACGGCGGTGACGTTCGAGACGTTCGGGGCGGCGAGCGTGTCGGTGGACATCGCGAGCGCGGAGAGGGACGAGGGCGAGCGGGGCGCGGGGACGTGGTCGCGGGACGCGTTTGAGTTTTTCGAGAGGCGCGCGTTCTTGAAGGAGAGCTCGAAGCGGAGCGCGATGGACGCGGCGCGGCTGCGTCGGATGCGGATCGCGGACGAGCGGGCGAAGATGCGGGAGAGGGCGCGGGAGGGCGAGGCGCGCGCTCCGGGACGACCGCGCGCGGACGGAGCGCCGGCGGAGTTTCGAAAGAAGAGAGGACGGCCGCGAAAGCACGACGCCGGCCTCGCGGCGCGCGAGCGCGAGAGGTGCGGGCGAAAACGGATCTTCGACCCGTCGGCGGAGACGTGCGCGGAGTGCGGGACGCACCAGACGCCGCAGTGGCGTTGTCTTTCCGCGCAGTTCGCCGTGCTAGAGCGCGCGGACATGCTCAACGCCGTCGTGTGTAACAGGTGTTACGCCCGCGCGAAGCGTAGAAGCTATCGTTTGATTCATCCTCGAAAGACGAAGTGCCACAAGAAGCCCGAGGTCGACGTCGCGTCGACGCCCACCGCCGCCGACGCCCTCGGCGCCCTGTGCGCCGCCGTCGACATGTGAGCGCGCGCGCGCGCCGTGCAAAAATTGTTCGATTTGCGTGCAGTTGTTGAGTTGTTGAGTCGAATCGCCGATTCGCTCTTTCCTTTTCGTTTTTGTAGTTGTTTTGTTTTGTTTTAATTGTATGTGTTGTGGAAGCGCAGCGCTTCGCGCGGCGCGACGTCTCGTCGCAACCGACTCGGACGCGAGAGCGCCAGACGCGCGCGCGATGGCGTCGCCCCGAGCGTCGAGCGTCCGCGCGACGCTCGAACGCGCGCGCGCGATGTTCCACGACGCCGTGCGTCGCGCGCGCGCGCTGAAACGCGACGCGACGGCGGACGAGGCGTCGACGGCGGACGAGGCGCGACGGCGCGACGACGACGCGCGCGCGACGACGACGACGGGACGACGCGCGGAAAGCTCGCCGTCGCCGCCGAAGACGCCGACGGATTCGATGGAGAAGCGCGCGAAGAGGTCGTCGCCGACGTCGTCGCCGGAGGACGCGCGCGGCGAGGACGCGCGCGCGAAGGGACGCGCGAGGCGGGCGAAGCGCGCGAGGCCCGAACGCGGCGGCGACGGACGCGCGCCGTTCGAACGCGCCGAACGCGCGCGTGGGATGTATTTTAACTCGGCGTCGTTTACGATGATGTCTGCGACGCCAGAGGTGGATTCAGACGACGATGGAGCTCGACGGGAAATCGACGAGAGCGAGCGGTTGATTCACGAGTTCACGGACCTCGCCGAGGAGGAGCTCCAATACATGGTGAAGTGGAATTCGGTCGCGCTGAGGTTTCGGTGCTTGGGAAACTACGAAAGCGCGGCGCTGTGTGAGGCGTTCGCTAGAACGCACTGGCGCTCGCTGCGTGAGAAGGATTTCTTCTCGTATTATCTCAGAACCGTTCTGGCGATGTACGAATTCGGCGCAATCGACCGCGCGGGCGTCGTGCACGCTCTCAGGGTGGCCGCAGATGTCACCGGGCGAAAGTGCGCGGGGTGGAGGAGACATTCGATTCACTAGTTCTAGATTTGTTATTGCTCGCTAAATTTGCTCGCGAAATGCTCGCTAAATTTCATCGGCGGTTCGACTGATGACTCTTCTCAGAGAAGACTCGCGCATCATCCTCATGAGGGAGTAGTACATCTTCATTTCGTCACGTCGTCTTCCGGGGTAATCTAAAGACCGTATTAAACGCAAACCCCGACAAACGTTGATCAGCTCATCAGTGTTGGCGATTTCGTTCACGAAGACGTCGGAGAGTTTGAAATTGTACATCGTGCGAACAAAAAAGCCGACGGTGAAGAAGACAAAGACGTACAGCGCGCGAAGACTGTAGCTCGATAAGCCCAAGCTCGACACTAAACCGACGAGGTATCGATCGCTTATGGTGGCGTACAACACCCCGTAATCTGAAGACGGCACCGTCGAGTCAATTCCACAGAAATCCGGCGCAGCGGTTGGGAAGGAGGGCGACGTGGGAGTCACTTCCCACAAATTCGCCGTCGGCGTCGATCCCAGCGTCATGTTCAAGCCGATGTACGCCGATGTATTGAAATCCAAGACCTCAACCACGGTCTCAGGTGTAAGATGAAAGCCGCGCGGTATCACGTTTTCGAACTGGATACTCCCTTGACCGTTGGTGATGACGCCGGCGAGCGCGGCGCAATGCGCGTTGGTGAGCGTCGCCACCAAGTCTTGCGAAACCGTCTTCGCCTTCAGCGGGCCGAGTCTAGTGAACTCCGTCGTGATCGTCATCTTGGCCGAGCACGTGGATGCTGCTGCTGCCGTGCTAAGCGACTGTGCGAGAGCTAGTTTCGAACTCGGCGGCAAAATCCAAGCGCTTTGAGAATACTTTGGAAACCGCACGCAATCAGAGTCAATGCTGCGAAAGGAAAGACTTCTGAGAAGTTCTGACTTGATTGCCTCTTGCGAGATCGACGACATCCCGTAACCGGTCGCGAACCCAGAGTATATCATGTGGCGCTCCGTCTTTTCATCCGCGTAGAAGTCTAATTGCACCTGCATCGTCGCATCTTCCACTCTGTTGCTCGTCAACGCCGGATTGAATGTGCTAAAGATGAAAACCGGCCCGGTGAGCAACAGCACGATGATGGCGATGGTGCCGCCGCCGAGTAGAATCTTAAGCGGCCAAGGCACAGGTTTTGCTCCACTGTAATACTGGCGTCTGTTCCGTCTCCACGAGATGAGCATGTCCGTTTTGTGCAACAGGTAGTAAAGCGTCTCGTACCGGAACCACATGACGTAATCTATGCTCGTGTCGCACACGACCCAGTCCAAAAGAGTTCGTATTTCGAACAAGAATGGCAACGTATTGATGATGTTGTACACGAATCGTCCTACAGGGGTATTCCCGAAGCGCATGAGCAGAATTTTGAACTGATACCCCTCCCTAAAACCTTCTCGAATTTGCAACGCGCTGACGATGAATTGGAAGAGCATCAAAACCGTGAACGCCTTGAGATGCGAGTTATGTCGCGGAGACATGAATGAACGCGTGTCCAGTAACGGAAGGAAAATGAAAACCAGTGAGACGTATAGCACGATCTGCGCAAAGTGCAGGTAGAACTTCAACTTAATGTTCTGCGAAAGATACACCAAGCGCATCACAATTATCCACAGCACAGAAGACACGATGGAAATCGTCAGTCCCGTCCCGAAGGACTCCGTCGAACTCAGCGCCGTGCCAGACTCGAAGACTAAATTGCGGTAATCCGTAACGAACCAACACGTGATTATCAACTGCAAGAAAATCTCCAAGGGGTAAAGGTCGATGCCCGGTTTACCGACATTCCTTTTCGGCATTTTGGCGGAATTGCTAAGACAAATCTGCGTCACCAATTCTCTGAAACGAGTTTGTGCCATGTGTATACCCCTGGTGAAGATGCCGAACGTCCTCATATACTCCTTGAACGCCTTTCTCCGTTCACGTCGTCTCGAAGAACGAGTACGTTTCTTACTAGTGCGTCCTTCTAGATCAGGCGTCTCGACTTGCTGTGTTTTGCCTGTCGCAACATCCTCAGGCGGCGGCGACATCAAAGCCACCAAGTCGGTGTCGTCCTTGAATTCACCAGCATGGTACGCCTGATAATCTTCTCGAGGAGCTAGTGGGATTGCATCGCGCCTCGTACGTTGACCCAAACTATCCATGTGTGACATGTGTAAGACGAGCGTGATGATGAGAAATATGTCCGTCCAGACTTCATCGCGAACCAAATTTCGAGTGCGGGGAACGGTGAGAAGAGTCGCGCTCAACGTGCTAAACTCACTGTCCGTGGCCGGGTCATACAATGTCGTCGTCGGACAATACGGTTGCGCACTGATGTACCATTTGTTGCGGTCGTCGAACTTTGCGTTTGCATCAAGTTCCATGCAAAACGCCTTGCTTCGGAGCAAAATTCGTACGTAAAAGCACGCGACGGAATACCAGAAGATTAAACGCCACGTCTCCGGCAGTGGCTGCGGATTCCACATCGCCGCGAACGCCAAAATGAAGATCACGAGACATGCACTCATCAAATCAACGTGATCAACGAAGTTACACACCATAGCGATGTACAACAAGCGCTCGCTTTGAGAATATATGATCTTTCCGAAGCCAGTGATGATATTCGTGCCGCCCCAGTCTCCTTTTCGAGTCCATTCTCTTTCGCCGCCTTTCTCGTTGGGCAACGGATATAGCGCGGGATCGAGCAAGTACGCGGCAGAAGTTTTTGCAGCGTGGAAAACCTTGGCAACGCCATTTATCAACTTGTCTTTACCCGATAAAACCTCTTCACCTTCCTCGTCGTCTTGCGGCATTGGCATGGTGACGACGTCGGATGGCTCTGACGGAGGTCCGTAACCAATCGACCTTGAACACGATTGCACGGTGAAGGAGTAGCTCATACCCGGGGTTAGACCAGTGATCACATGTGACGATGGTGCCCGTGACTCTGGATCGACGTCCACTTTCATTGGGTTCACGTGATGTGGAAATATTGTTGTCCGCGGCGAACGCTCGCGCTTTATGGTGAACTGTTCGATGTCGTCAGCCGAGCCACGCATCTTCCACTTCACCTCGACGGTGGTTGAGTTTTGTGCCCGCACAGTGACGTGCTCGGGAATATATTTCTCCGTCGCCGTCTCTTCGTCGATTGAGCGCCTGAACTTTTGGAAATGAGTCCATTCGGACGCTTGCATGGCGCTCGCTCGAACTTTGTCGGTGATCATTTTGTACTCTTCATCCATCTCCTGTTGAACCTTTGCTCGCCATCCAAGAATGTATTTGCGATACAAGATGGAACGGCGAGCACGCTTATCCATTACGTTCTTCTCTAATCGCAAGACTTCACGAACGTATCGTTCGTTGGAGAAAAGTTGCGTTTGAACCGAGCAAAGAATGAATAGCGCGACGTCGACGCCTATGGAACCAGAGCTGTAACCCAATACAGACACGCAGTCTACAGCGAGCATGGTAGCGTCACACGCCGAGCCGAGTTTACGGACACCGAACAAGGAGCCAATTGTTTCGCACATGCGCGTACCTTCAACACATGACCCAAGTCGAGCAGTGCGACCATTGAGAAGTATCGGCTTGACGTAGGGGATCTGATACACGAGCTTCGCCGCGAGGACGGCGAAGACGTACACGGGCAGGAGACGAAACAATTCGCCATTCCACCATTTGTGCGCGAGACTCGGGAATATTCGAGTGTTTATTCGCAACCCGCTGAAGCGCATTGAAAACAAAATCGTGATTCCCGCATAGCACAGTGATATGAAATCGCTATCGTGCTGCGCCACGGCAGCCGTCGTAGTGAGAATAACGATGACCATAAGTAGATACTTGTAGAAGAACTTCAAGAAAAATTGACCCATGATCTCTTCATTTCTCCGTCGCACGGTCGCTCGTCGCTCGTGAATCGCCATCGAAGCGATTTGGCTGAAAGTGTAGCGCTCTCGAATGACTTGCAATTCTTCCTTAATCGAAACTTGCCTTGATAGATTTCGATTCGTCCTAGTGGCGCGCTTCATTTCTTCCCTTTGAAGATCTTTTTCAACACTCGGAACGTACTCTTGGAGTTGCACATTTACCGCGTCCCAGCGTTTTATTTTGTCGTCGTAGGAAAGTTCTGATGTTTCATCGAGCTTGCGCCGTTCCGCAAGGCGAGTATTGACTTTGTTCGCGAGCGACGTAAACGCCTCTGACTGCACCCACTCGCTACCCATCTTTTGGCCCTTCGCTTTCACGTAGCCGCGCATCCACGCCGTGCGAACGTCGTCCCGAACCATGTTTTTGTGTCCTTTTCGCACGTAATGTCCCACGAGTAACATCACGAGGATGTCAGATATTACTTCGTATTCATGTACAAAAACTGGCCTCGAGTTGCAATCCAAATACGCTGACAGAGAAGACGGCGCAGGCGTTGCGGCAGCGGAGGACGGACAGTCCCATATATCGAGCCAAAACCGTTTTTCAGGACATGTCTCACAGTAATTTGTATTGAGCAAACTCGGCGGCAGGCGCAAGGCGGCCATGATGTGTATCGCCAAGATGGCGCCGATGACGAGAAGTATTGCGTAACCTTGAGACTGAAATCTCACAACTCCTGCGCGATTGTTGAACGCCAAAAAGTATCCAAGGATGAGGATATATATGGAACTCGTCACATCTGATTTTAAGAAGGCATTGATCAGTAACACGGCCATCGCGAGCAGATATTTCAAGCTCGCGAGCTGCTCAATCGCGGAATCTAGTGTCTCAAAGGTATTCTGTAAGTCCCACTTCACAAAGCGATAAACCATCCTTATGACGATTGGGCGCCATCCGTACAGTGCGATTTTACTTTTGCTATGCTTCAAACTCCCGGCATTCACCTGTTTGACGAGATTGGCGAATATATCTTCGTCTGCACGAATCGGCGTCTGCTGCACCATGGGGGACATGCCTTCATCCGTCGTGACGATTTTCTTCTTGCCCACTGGCGTTTCGACGTTTTTGTTTTTCATGCGCTCGGCGACGATGAGCAATTTTAACTTCTCTGCCACGTCGCATCCCCGAACTTCACCGCGAAGCTTCGCCCAATAACTCGCTCGCGGAACTGCGGTCGCCGTCGTCGATTTCGCTTTCCGTTGCACCTTGACGTTGTGTCGTCTCTGCAAGAATCCGTGTAAAACGGCGAAAATGATCACCGCATAATGCGCTCCGAAAATGTACCAGTTTGTCGTAAAAGTCAAGCACGCTTGCGTCGAGAACTGGTTTGATAATGACGCCGCAACACTAGCGTCGTGACAAAACGTCTTGGTGGAATCGAGAACGTAAGGCCACGCACAACAACTCGTGGTGGTTTGCAAGTCGTCGCCGAGACGCGGATCGTAAAGTGAAATCAAGCCAAGCCAACTCCCCCAGTTTTCGTTCACTATCGTGTTCAACGATCCCGATTGGAAGATCGTCAAAAGCGTGAGCTGTTTGAACACGATGGAAATCGTCGCCAGTAGAGCCAAATAAAATCCGTAGTCATTCACCTCAGTGTGAATTGATACTGGCGTGGCGTGATGATAGTCCGATTCCCTGAGGTGGCGTCTGAACCATCCAGACGATCCAGATGGACTGAGCCTTGTCTGAATCGGCGGCGGCGTTACGTCGGCAGCCGTGATAACATTGCTTCGTATCCGACGCATTCGGTTCAAGAATCGCCATGAATCCGTCAAGATTCTCGTCGACGTTCCAATGACGCTAAAAGTGCCATACCGAAGCGGCACGGGAACCTTGCCGCGGATTGTCGGTACGGCGAGCTCTATACATGCAAACATTATAACCACGACGTAGAGCATACTCATGACTTCGACTCGAAACGCCACGCAGATTGTTGCCACGAGCAAAAGCAGCTCCATGGATACGCCGTGTAACGCGGATTCGAATTCATCACCTACCGAGTCCTTCACGTGCTTTAACGCCGTAGCGGCAGCGTGATATAGAAAAATAGACGGACGCATGGTGTTGATGTCCTCGACCTTCGTCGACTCGGATTCCTTACTCATATCGAGACGACGAATCGGTGGAATTGGTGTTCCCTCTTCGTCCCAGTCACTATCGTAATCTTCATCATCGCGCTTCAAACGCTCGTTGAGCCAGTAATACAACATCGCGCACATGGCCAGCGTAACGTAACGCGGCCACATGTACTTCCAAGAAATTAGTGCCGGCGTCTGCAATAATCCAAAGTCGAGCGGGGTGAGCTGTCGACTCAAACTACTCGACCACGCATCGATGAGACTATCGGCGACCTCTGGTATGTTATAGAGATACAAAAGCGAGATGTACACGTACTGAAATGTGATGTAATACCAAAGTGTATTTCGCAAACGCACCAACCACTTATCCTGGAACTTCTCGGCGTCGACGTCGGCGCCTCTCGTTCCGCTGAGGTTTCTCGCTGACGCCAGCATTCGCATAATCGTCACCAAAACTGCAACTATGTCCACGATTTGAATCATACTCATGGGTAATCCTCCAACGGTTGCTAAACCAGTGAACGTGATTGCGGCGGCTAAGATTGGAGCGTAGAGCAAAGGTCGATACCCCCCCGCGCGGACTCTAAATCCCATCAGCTCGTGAAACGTGAACGAACGATCTATATCGCCGTGTGACACAGCCAACGCGAAGCATGCGTTGGCCAACAGAGCGAAAATAAACCCAACAGTTTGCGCTGGTTTCATGCAACACAGCCGTCCATTCCTACCCAAGATCCAAAAGCCGGCGATATTTGCGACTTTAGACGTTTCTAATTCCTGCGACGTTGCCCCGAGCGAAGTAAACACATACGACCCGAATACAATCAAACTCGTCAAGAACTGCATTTTACCCGTGGTTGAAATCGCGTGCTCAAATCGCGTCAAACGTGACGTGCGTGGATCGCCGCGCCCGCCGACGAAACGTGTGTGCACTGCGACGAAGAGGAGAAACTGCAACACTCCGTTTGCCGAGTATCCCACGACGCCGCAACAAATGAAACCGAGCAGGCGCCACCATTTCTGTGTCGTATTCCGCAAATCTTCCTCTGTCAGTCCGACGATGAACATCAAACCTCGTCGCAAGTACTTCGCAATCGCTGTGGTTCTTCCCGACCCGCCAGCCTCCAAATGAGCCAACTCTCGTCTCAATTCGCCTCGCGCCCACAGCGACGTCAACGCCACGAGCGCGTCCGGAATGATCGAACGCGTGCCGATCGTCGCTTCATCGAACTTTTGCAACCCAAACGCTTCCAGCCATTTCGGTGGGACTCGTTCCGCCGCCATCGCGGCGTACGACGTTTGAAAAGCGCCCTGTGCGATCAAAAATCCTCCGGCGACGAACATCGTAATCGTCACCGCCTTCGTCGACCGTAACACCGCCCTCGTCACCGGTCGCGTCGACGCGCACAGCGCGAGGTAACACACAACGTAACAACAAGACACCTACATCGCGGCATCGCCATTCATCAGTCTTTCACTCTTCGCTCGCGAATCGTTCGCGTTCGCGTTCGCGTTGGCGTTGGCGTTGGCGTTGGCGTTCGTACCAAATCACACCGCGCCGTCGAAGCCGCGAGCAGCGCGGCGCCGTGCACCGCCCTCGACATCGTCGGCGCCGACGACGTCTCAATCAGCGCGTCCGCTTCGGACAGCGACGCGTCGTCATCGGACCCATCGTCACCGGACCCGTCTTCGAAACTCAAACTTTTACCCGTCGTCGTCGCGCGATCCGCGCGCGAAGACGACGCGCGGATCGACGAAACGACGCGCGCGACCATGACGCTTTCGCTCTCGCGCCGCGCGCCGTCCCGCGCGCGCGTGTGCGGCGCGACGTTCGAACGATGACGAGTTCGTTAGTTTGACAAAAAAAAGAGTTTCAAACTGGCGAGCGAGTGAGACGCGCTATACAGTTACAACACTACACACTAAGATGAGATGAGAAATATTAGCGGCTGGACGATGAACGCGCGGCGGCGAGCGCGGAGGTGAACCATGAGTGGGTGTCGATGCGCACGATGCCGGCGTCGGCGACGTTGGAGGCGTCGAGGGTGACGAAACTGCCCTCGGCGGCGGCGGCGACTTTGCGAGCGACTTCGTCGGAGGAACCGTGGACGAGACGCGCGCGAGCGGTCGATGGCGCTGATTTTGCGCCGTCGACGCCGTCAGCGGACGGAAGATGGATGATATCGTCGACGATCGCGTCGCGGTAGACGCCGATGACGTGTGGGTGGGGAGAGAAGCCGCTCGGGAATGAGGCGTCGATGCCTCCGCCTCGAGAATTGACGTGCGCGATGTGCACGCGCTCGGCGAATTTGACAGTCACGTCTCCGCCGCCTGAATCGATACCGATCATTTCTTCACCCGCGCCCTCTAAGCTTCCGAGCGAGACGGCGCCACCGCTCGTGCGCACGAGACCGAATTCGCCCACGCGCAGACTCTTCGCCGTCGCGTCGCCGCCGCCGGTGTTGACGTTCACTTTATCCCCGAAAACCGCCTCGGCGTGAAACTTCCCCTCTGGTTCGGTGTCTACGTACACCAAGGAACCGACAAACTTACCGCTCATCGTCACGTCTCCCCCCGCGGTGCGCACTCTGGAATCCGCGCTCACGGATCCTCGCGCGCGCACCGCGCCCCCGCTCGTGTCCACGTCCATCGTCGACCCTTTGATCGACCCCAATTCCACGTCCCCGCCGTTCGTGCGCACCCTGACCGCCGCCTCGACGACCGATTCCACGAAAATCGTCGAATTTTCCCCGAGCAACCGCGCGTCGACGCCGCAAAATCTCGGCGGTATCCGCGCGCGCACGCGCGCCGCCGCGCGTCGCTCGTCGCCGTCCCTCGCCCTCGTCCTCGCGTCCCGCACCGCGATCGTCTCCGCGCGCCCGTCGTCGCCCGCGACGCGCTCGATCACGAACTCGGCGTCGTGCGCGTCGTCCACGACCTCGATCTCGACGCGCTCGTTCGCGGTCGCGTGCGGCGCGACGACGACGTCGAGTCGCGCGCGCGCGCTGTCGAACGCGACCGTCGCGCCCGGCGCGACGCCGTCGAACGTCGTCGTCGCGTACGCCGAAGCGCGCGCGCGCGCGGAGGACGCGCGCGTCGACTCGGCGACGCGCGCGAGGCGGCGCATCGCGCGCGACGGCGCGAGGCGACGCGAAGTGTCGTCGCCGTCGTCACTGGACGACGCGAGCGAATCGAATTCGCGCGCGAATTCGCGAGCGAATGAGCGCGAACGCGAGGGCGGCGCCGAAGGGCGACGCGCCGGACGTCGTCGCGGACGCGGCGTGCGACGTCGAGCGACGCGCGCACGTGATCAGTGGACGCGTGGCGCAATTAGATTCAAACATGAAGTCGCTGAAACTTGAACTCTCGGCGCTGAACGATGCGCTGATGGACATGGAGGGCAAAGCGAGGGATGGGAACTCGGCGTACGATACGCCGGAGACGCGCGCGTCGCTGTACGGCGCGAGACGGGTGATACAAGGCGCGGGACCGGGTGGAGACTTGTACGGGTACATGAAGCCGAAGACGACGCACTCGCGGTTTTTGCGAATGTTCATCGGGGGAGCGGTAGAGATCAATTCCGTGAGACAAGAGGCGAGATTACGGTTGAAGGAGGAGTATTATCACTTTCGCGATCAAAATACTGTGGTTTACGTGTTGGCGCCGTTGGCGTTGTTGCTCGGATACAGCGAACGCGTGCACCCAAAGGCGTTGGACGCGACGCAGATTGGATACTTGAGGGCGTTTTATCCGATCGCTCTGCAGCTGTATTGGGTGTGGCTTTTGTACTTTTACACCGCACTCGCGCTGCGCGAGAACATTTTGCGCGTGAACGGGTCGACGATTCGTCCGTGGTGGATTAAGCACCACTACTATTCAGCGGCGATGGCGCTGTGCGTGTTGACTATGGATTTAGATTCGCCCGCGTGCGAGGCGTTCACTTTGAGATTCTTGCTCTTCACCACGCTTCAGGGGGTGGTGATGTTAGTCCAAAATAGATACCAGCGTTTCCGCTTGTACACGCGCGTGGCGATGGGGAAAGCGTCGCCCATGGACGTGGCGTCGATTGAACTCTCGGGCGGACAGCTCAAGCTTTTGTATCCACTCCTGTTTGGTTTGCAAGCGATGCAACTGTACGTCGGCGCGAGCGTGCTGTTTGTGGTCATGACGACGTATCGTATAGAAAGCCACATCATGCGAGAGTGGCAAGCGTCCGTGGCGGGTGTCTTATTCGTTCTCATGGCGGTTGGCAACTTCACCGCCACGCTCAACACGTTGCGATCCAAGCGCTCATTCGCGCACAAGAAGCGGATTCGCAGCCAAAGTTTTCATCAGGACTAAATCATTTTAGCGCGCTGTCAGTTTATACACTACAAGCTACGTGCCATTACTCCTTAAATAACTAGAGTTCGTCGCGACTCGCTGTCTTCGGATCCAGGTTTGGCTTGACGTTCGCCAGCCCCTCCGGAAGCGGCAAGAAAAACTTGTGATCGCCGCACGTTTGCATGATTTGATATACAGATGACCATATGTAACTATTCGCCTCTTGAAACTGCCTGAGCATCCACGTGCGAACGATAGCGACGTGGTACGGGTTGATGTTGTGCACACCGTCTTCGGGATCGAACGGCAGTACTACGCCTTCACTTCGCGTCTGAGCCACGGCGATGACGTAATAATCTCCTGCAGTTGTCGCTTGAATCAGCATCCGTTGAATTGCATCGTAATCGACGTCGACGCTCGGATGGTGATACAGCGTCCACGGAGTGTCCCACGTCGCGAGCCTCGGATATTCATCGGTGGTCACGGTGAAGAGCGGTCTAGTTTTGTACGTATCCACGTGGCTCCACTGTGCGCGCTTTGCGTGCGCAACCTTGGCTTCGGCGAGGAGAGATTCGAACTTTGTAAAGACCGAGCTCAAGGAAAGCTCTTCATCGATCCACTTGTACACGTCTTCGACCAGAGGAAGACTTGCCGTGCCCGCGGCAATAGCCGTCAAAGCCGCGGCGCCGCCCTGTACGCTCGGCGCTGCGAAATACGCACCTTGCATCGATTCACGCGCCCCAATTTCGACTGCTACCCCATATTTCGTGTAATCGCGCATCGCGGTGTAGTTCGTCGTCACTACGGGCGTACCCATGGCTTGGCACTCGAGGACAACCATGCCGAAACCTTCCGATTTGGACGTGTGCAAACACACGTCGGCGTGTCTTTTCAGCGCCGACGTGAAAGCCTTGTCGTGCACGTTCTCATCCAGCGTGTACATGTTTGACGGAATTTCTGCGCGTTCAAGCGTGGCGCGCAGGGATATACCCGTTCGCACAACCGCGACGGGCGGCTTGCTCTTGTGGTTCAGCTCGCGTTGCGTCATTGCGCTGTCCACGCTATGAATCCAGAGATGCGTCTTTAATTTCGGGTTCGCGCGTTGAAACTCAGCGAACGCGTTGATTGACGCCACCCATCCTTTCCTGTCGGAGTTTTCGTAGTTGCCACCTTGCATGAGCACCAAGAAGGTGTCGTCGTCGATTTCGTCAATGCTCCTCGAGAACATTCTGTCGTACTTTTTAGAATCAAATACCGCGCGGCGAATGACTTCGCGTCTATTTTTGACATCGTCGGCGATTTCAAGCTTCGTCTCGAAAGAGTCCGCGAGCGCGTTGAGCGACGCGCGATCGATAAAATGAGGAATCGTGCGCGTGAGCGGCTGCACCGTCGCGATGGCGCGACCCGTGGTGTCGGATAACGCCGCCACGCCCGAGTACGTCCCGACCACCGCCGCCGAGGCGTCGGTTTCTTCGTGGTGATACGGCATCCACAGCACCACGGGCACGGCGAAATCGTACCCATCCAAATACATTTGTCCGATATCCATGAGCAACACGAAGGCGTCCAGTCGATGCGCCGACGCCGCCTCGTTCACCTGCTTCATCGTCATCGTCAGCTCATTCACTTTCGCGTACGGCGCGTGCACGTTCGGGACGCCCAAAAACGTCAGGTGCTCCATCGCCTTTTGCTCCGATTTCGTCGGCATGCGCACGTCGCTCGTGAAGCGTTCGCGCGCGCGGCGCCAATCCGCGTACTCCCCCGGCGGCAACCGCACCCCCGGCACGCGAGGCATCCAAAACGTCTCGTACCCGCCGTCCGCGAACGCCTTGGACAGTCCCAGCGCCTGCGCCTGGTACGCGCCGAACGTCCACGGAACCGTGGCCGCGACGAAGCACACGCGCCGATCGCCCTCCGCGCCCGCGCTCGGCGTTCGCGCCCCGCTCCCGCCGCGTCCCCACAGCGCGTCCGCCCCCGTCGCCCCGCGCGCGATCGTCCACGCGACGCACGCGACGACGACGATCGCCCGCGCGCGTCGCGTCGCCATGTCGGTCGAGCGCTCCGAGTCGCGCTCTGCGGGTCCGCTCGCGCGGCGTCCCGAAGTCGTCCGAACCGCGTCGACGCCCCGCCGCGCCGCGCGCCCTCGCGCGCGCGCTAAAATCCGTTATCGCACTCCGCGTCGTAGTCCCTGATCGCCCGTCCCTCGTCCGCGCTCGTCGCGATCGCCCTCGCGGCGCGCGCGACGGCGTCGGCGCACTGCGACCAGCTCTCGCCCTCGCCCGGCTCCACGTCGCACGCCCACGCCTCGCCGTCGTCCGCGGGCGCGTACCGCGCGACGTTTCGCGCGCCGCACGCGCGCTCGACGACGCTGACGGCGTCCGAGCCGCGCGCGGAGCGCGCGATGCGCGCCGACACGCGACACCGACCGAGGCGCGCGTCGACGCGGAGCGTCCGCGGCGGCGCGTCGACGTCGTCGAGCGTCAGCACGCGCCCGCGGCGGGCGTCGACGTCGAGCGCGCGTCGCTTGCGCGGCGACGCGGCGTCGTCGTCGTCGCGCGCGACGACGACGACGAATCGAGGCGACGACATGGACGCGACGCGACGTGACGACACTCTCGAGCGCGCGCGCGCGCGAGGATGGCGACGGCGCGCGCGACGACGCGAGCGACGACGACGACGACGACGACGACGACGACGCGACGCGCGACGGCGCGCGCGGCGACGCGAGGGCGGGGCGTCGAAGACGCGCGAAGGGTGGATTCGGCGCGACGACGCGCGCGCGGACGCTGCGTGGCGAGCGCCGCGGCGGGCGGGAGCGCGGGGAAGAAGATCAGTCAGAATGAGTTCACGGCGCGCGCGTGGGACGCGATCGTCAGGGCGCCCGAGGTGGCGAAACAGAGCAAACAACAAATCGTGGAGACGGAGCACGTGTGCGAGGCGCTGTGCTCGCAAAAGGACGCGTTCGCGATGCGGATATTCGCCCAAGCGGGGGTGAAGGATTTGAAATTAGTGATATCGAAAACGCGTGATTTCATCGCGGGGCAGCCGCAGGTGAGCGGGGCGGCGCAACAGGTGCTGGGGAGGTTTTTGGAGTCGCTCGTGGACGACGCGCGGGCGATTTCGAGCGGCATGTCGGACGAGTTCGTGGCGGTGGAACATTTGGTGCTCGCGCTGGCGCGAGACGAGAGGTTTGGGAAGGGATTGATGGCGGATTTGGGGATCACGTATGCGAATCTCGAGGCCGCGGTGATCACGCTGCGACGGGGGGAGAACGTGACGGATCAAGACGCCGAGGATAAGTACGAGGCGCTGAAAAAGTACTCGCGAGATTTGACCGAGGAGGCTCGGGCGGGGAAGTTGGATCCCGTCATCGGACGAGACGATGAAATTCGTCGCACGATTCAAATCCTAAGTCGTCGCTCCAAGAATAATCCGGTGTTGATCGGAGAACCCGGGGTCGGGAAGACGGCGGTGGCGGAGGGACTGGCTCAACGCGTCGTTCGAGGCGACGTCCCGACGTCTCTCCAAGACGTGAAAATCATGTCTTTGGACATGGGTTTGCTCATCGCCGGTGCGAAGTTTCGAGGGGAGTTTGAAGACAGGCTTAAGGCGGTGATGAAGGAAGTTTCCGATTCCATGGGGAAAATTATCCTCTTCATCGACGAGATTCACACCGTCGTCGGCGCCGGCGGCGGAGGCGGCGGGGGCAACGGCATGGACGCGGGTAACTTGCTCAAACCCATGCTCGGGCGAGGTGAGCTGCGATGCATCGGGGCAACGACGTTGGATGAGTATCGCACGTACATTGAGAAAGATCCCGCGCTCGAACGTCGATTCCAACAAGTTTTAATCGCGCAGCCGACGGTTGAGGACACGATCAGTATCTTGCGAGGTTTACGCGAACGCTACGAGCTTCATCACGGGGTCTCTATCTCTGATTCTGCCTTGGTCGAAGCGGCGACACTCAGTGACCGATATATCGCCGATCGCTTCTTGCCAGACAAGGCGATCGATCTTGTAGATGAGTCCGCAGCCAAGCTCAAGATGGAAATCACGTCGAAACCGACGGTTTTGGATGAAATCGATCGCGAGATTTTGAAACTTCAAATGGAGAAGATATCGTTGTCGCGACCCGGCGCTTCGCGAGACGCGCGCTCGATTCAATCCAAGGTCGAGAAGCTCGACAGTGATCTGAAGGCGCTCACCGCAAAGCAGTCGGTGCTCAACGATCAATGGCAAGGCGAACAAAACAAGTTGAAGGCGATTCAGACTTTAAAGGAAGAAATCGATTCGGTTACGAACAGCATTCAGCGCGCAGAGCGTGAGTATGACTTGAATAAGGCGGCTGAGTTAAAGTACGGCACGCTCATGACGTTGCAGCGAAGACTGAACGAGGCAGAGGAAGTGCTCGAGCTCGCGACGTCGGAGGGGCCGACTCTTTTGCGCGATGAAGTCACCGAAGCCGACATCGCGGACGTCATCTCCAAGTGGACCGGTATTCCCGTCGCCAAGCTCCAGCAAGGCGAACGGGAGAAACTTCTTGATTTACCCGCCGAACTTCACAAGCGAGTCGTCGGTCAAGATGAAGCCGTGCAGGCTGTGTGCGAGGCTATTCAGCGCTCTCGCGCGGGTCTCTCTGACCCGAACCGCCCGATTGCGAGTTTCATGTTCCTCGGCCCCACGGGCGTGGGTAAAACGGAGCTATGCAAAACATTGGCGAACTTTTTGTTCAACACCGAAGAAGCGATGATTCGCATCGATATGAGCGAGTATATGGAAAAACACTCGGTGAGTCGCTTGATTGGCGCTCCGCCCGGGTATGTTGGTTTTGAGGAAGGCGGTCAGCTCACCGAGGCGGTGCGACGCCGTCCGTATTCCGTCGTACTTTTCGACGAGATGGAGAAAGCACACGGTGATGTTTTCAACGTATTGCTTCAGATTTTGGACGACGGTCGCGTCACCGATTCGCAAGGGCGTTTGATCAACTTCAAAAACACTATTCTCATCATGACGTCAAACATCGGCAGTCAATACGTGCTGGACACCAACGAAGCTTCGAAAGAAACCAGACGCGAGCACGTGATGGATGCCGTGCGTGGACACTTCCGACCGGAGTTCATCAACCGTGTGGACGAGTGGATCGTCTTTGATCCGCTCGCGAAGGATCAAGTCACCGCCATCGTTCGACAACAAGTCAAACGCGTCACCTCCCGTCTCGCTGATCGTAAGATTGGACTCCGAGTCTCCGACGACGCCGTCGCGTTACTCTCCGACACCGGCTACGACCCCGCATTCGGCGCTCGTCCCGTGAAGCGCGCGGTGCAGAGCTTATTAGAAACCGCCGTAGCCCAAGCCATCCTCCGAGGCGACGTCAACGAGGATCAAACCGCCGTCGTCGACGTCGACCCGTCGTCCACGGGGAAGTTCATCGTCACCGCAAAAGATTCCCCCAAGTCTGCAAACGTCAGCACATGACCGAGCACTGATTCTTATCTCGCATTCGCTTTGGTGTAATACGCAAAGCCTTCATTTTTGACTCCTCGCGCCCGCGCACCCGCACTCCGCGCCGCGAACGCGCCGCACGCGATGGGCGACGACGACGATGAATGGCGCTCGCGCGTCAATCGCGATGATAACCGCGAGGAACTGTGCGTTTCGAAGCGCAGTGCTCCCGATCGACGACGAACCGCGCGCGCAAAGTCAATCATCAATCATCTGGAATCGTCGACGAAAACGCGCCGACGGACCAAGACTGACCGCGCACGCGTTGCCGCGCTCCACAGCATGACCGCGATGCTCTCCGCGAAAGATCCGCCGTACGCGGACGCGGTCATCACGAACGCCAGGGTGGCGGCGACGAAGCTGGAGAAAATGCTGTTCGAAAAGTGCAAGAGTGAGGAGTCGTACAAGCGCAAAGTTTTAAACAAAATAGAGTCGATCACGGATAAGATCATACGCGACAGGGCGCAAAAGAATATGGAAGCGCAAGGCTTAAAAATGGCAGAAGCGCCGCCGAAGCGGGCGAAGACGGAGGGTGTGGGAGGTGGCGAAGCGGCTTCGACTTCGACGGCGCGTTCGCCGTACGAAGAAGGGCGAGCGTATTTTGAAGCGTTATCGCTGGTGGATCAGAAAACCATGCGAAGGGACATCTTAAAGCGATGGTTGGAAGAGAATAAAGGGAAGACGGCGATCGCAAACGAGTTTCAATCGACCCCAGACGCGCAGGGGAGGAAGCAGATTTACGTTAACAAGCTCAAAGATCACCTCGATTTGCACATGTTCAAGTCGTTGACGAATCAGTTACGGGCGCAGCGTCCGACGGTAATCAATTCCGAGCTTCAAGGCTTTGTCGCCGATCTCGTGGCGACGGATGCCATGGCGATGCAGGCAGAAACTAAGCGTCACGCCCTCGCCGCCGCCACCAAGTCGTCGACGGTTCAACCTACGTCAGAGTATTGGCTCAAGGTGCACGAGCTGCACGAAAAATATCACGCCACGCTTAGCCGGGCGCTGAAGAATATTCAAAGCTTGACGAAGAGCGGAGAAAAGCTGTCGGCGATTCGACAAAAGTTTGTCGACTTGCTGTCCAAGGTAATCTTGCCCGCTATCGAGCAAACTCCGAACAGTCGCAACTTGAACGTCGAGGCGACGGTGACGCATCTGGAGGAAATCGAGCGATCGATCAAGAAAGCGTTGTCATCGTACGACGTGCACGCACAGCGCATGCAAGACCAGAAACGTTTGTTGACGATGGCACCGACGCAACGCGCCATCGTATCTCTCACCGAAGGCGTGGAGAACAAGAACAGAACCGACGCTCGTGCCGCCATCGCCGAGACGTGCTCGAAATTAAACGTCGATTTCGACGACTTCACCGCCGATCTCTTCGACTCGGACGAGGAAGAAGACGAAGCGATCGACGTGAACGAACTCTTAAAGGACGTTTTCGCGAGCGACGGTGGCCAGGCGCTCGAAATCGTCCCCGCGGGCGCGCCCGAAACCTGGACGCTCGAGCTCGGCAAGGACGTCGTCGCCGTCGCGTTTCGCGGCGACGCCGTGTCTGAAACCGAGCGCATCGCCACCGTCGCCGAGTATTAGTCGCGAAATTAGCTCGTGAAAAAGGAAAACCACCAGTGCGTACCATTAGGGGTGAGCTCAACGTGTAAATGACTCCCGCGAGGCGTGTAATTGTAAAAGTGAATTTACACGTGTGCAATGTACGTGCGCGAACGTCGATTTCGAAATCGACCGTGAGAGTACCGCGTCCCCCGTGGACAAAGCCAGCATCGCCATCGGGTGCTTCATGTTCGTGATGATGTCCATCATCGCGCTGCGCTTACTACATCGTCGTCGTCCCGACGACGCGCTTCGGCTCGACGCTTCTGCGCCGCGCGCCGCTCCGGCGCCGGCGCCGCAAATCGTCATCGTGCAGCGGTGAGCGAGTCGCGAAACGGCGCGCGTCGCCGCGACGCGCGCAAAGTCTCGAAACGTCTCGAGACGTCTCGCGCTCTTCAAGCTTTATCAACCTTCAACTTAATTACGTAATAAATACATACTGAACCGCGAGTGTGCGCGTGCCCGGTCGCGACATCACTCGACAAGGCGCGATCGCGCCGCTCGCGGCGACGCAACGCGACCGCGAGCCGATCGCAGTGCGCTACTTTCTCCAGCTTCCTTCCCCCTCGTCGTCCGGGTCGCGACAGGCGTGCAACCACGCGCGGTCCGCCACCTGCGTCGGCTTTGCTCGCTCGCACTCGTCCACCAACCGCCCGTTTCTGTAAAACGCCACCGTCGGCGTCCATCGCACCGCGCGCGCCGTGAACGGCAGCGCGTCCACGTCCGCGTCCACGAACGCGACCTCGCCTCCCCAGCGCTCGCGCAGCGCGTCGATCGCGGGCGTCAACTTGGCGCAGTGTTTGCACCACTCGGCGCCGTAGTTGACGACCAACAGCGTCGATTTGTGCGTCCTGAGCGCGTCCGCGAACGCCGCCTCGCTCTTGATCACCGCGCGCGCCGTCGCGCCGTCGCTCGTCGACGCCTCGGCCGCGCTCGCGCGACGCATCGCGCGCGCGACGCGAGATGGCGCGTCACTTCGGGACGGGCGGCGCGACGCGAGACGCGATGGATTACGAACGAGAATTACGCGTCGCCGAGCGCGCGGCGCGCGTCGCGGGCGCGGAGATCGAGCGCGCGTGGACGCGCGATCGCTCGCGCGAGGCGAGCGTCGAGTACAAGGGCGCGGTGGATCTCGTGACGGCGACTGATAAACTGTGTGAAGATTTAGTCTTGCGCGCGCTGCGGGAAGCGTTTCCAGAGGATGATGTCGTCGGTGAAGAGACGCACGCGGCGAGCGGGGCGGAAGAATTGTCGAAAACGACGTCGGTGAGGTGCTGGTACGTCGATCCGCTGGATGGGACGACGAATTTCGTGCACGGGTATCCGTTTAGTTGCGTGTCGGTGGGGTTGTGCGAGGGCGGCGAACCGGCGGTGGGCGTCGTTTTTAATCCGATATCGAACGAGATGTTCACCGCGGTGCGAGGGCGCGGAGCGTTTTTGAATGGGAACCCGATTTCGTGCAGTGCGGTGCGAACGCTGGGGAAGGCGCTGATCGGAACGGAGATTGGCGTGCACAGGGACGCGAAGACCGTGGACGCGATTATGGGTCGCGTGCGAGCGTTGGTGGAGAAGTCGCGCAGCGTGCGGTGCTCAGGGTCGTGCGCGATGAACATGTGCGGCGTGGCGATGGGTAGACTGGATGGTTTCTTCGAGATCGGGTTCGGCGGGCCTTGGGATTGCGTGGCGGGAACGATTATTGTGCGCGAAGCTGGCGGCGTCGTGCTCGATCCTTCGGGAGACGCGTTCGACATTTACGCGCGACGAGTGCTGTGCGCGAATGGAAATATCGGTGATGAATTGGTGAAAGCGCTAAGCGAGGTACCAGATGGGCCGGGGGAACCTCAGCGACCGGCGATCTAGTGTGTTTTCCCGAGACGGCGTTTGACGGCGCGCGAGCTGGCGTGGAGCGCGTGCTCGACGAAGACGGAGCACGTGTACAAGCCGCCCAAAATCGCACTGCACCCGAGCACCCATTCGAGGAGTGGTTTGCGCATCTCCCGTGTGATGACCTACATTTATTAGCGAACATGGTTAGTAGTTTGTAATTTTTCTTCTTCGAGTTGAGTTTACCTGCATCGGCGACAAGTCGTACGAAAACTTCACCACAGGGCCGCTTGGGCGGCGAAATTCATCGTCTGTCGCACGCTCTTCCACACGGTCGTAATATATCATCTCGCGTTCTTCAGCGCTTCCGCGTACGTCGAAATGATTGCTCGAAAATGCGTACTCGTAAATCTGAATCGGCGCCTCGTCAATTGGCGCAAACGTGCGTGGAATCACCTTCATGTAGTGTTCAAACGCCGTTCTTCGATTTTCGCGCGCGTCGAACTGGGCGCCACCGCCGCCGTTGTCTTTCTTTGCGAATCTCCCTCCCATGTCCGCGGGAATAAGGCTCCAAGCTTTGCGCAAATGTCGCGGAATGAAACTGGGTTTGCCTGGAACGTGCTCGCCGAACGATAGGTGTCGAATGACGTGTGTCATGTCCACGTCCGCGAGCGAATGCGATCTCGATCGCGGCACAAAATAAAACGCTCCCGGCACTCGATTGACGTTGAATTGACCATTCACGGAACAACCAGGCGTTCTCACGACGGAATCGTGCCGACCGTCACCGTCAGCGTCGTGTCCGAAAACCGTGCCTCGTTTTGGCGATGCCTCGTCCGCGCCGTCCTCTGTTGCGGCTTCGATTTCTTTCAGCAGAGAATCTGCGAAAGCCGCGATCGCTTCAGCGCTGCGCTTGCCGTGATACACCTCGAATTGAATGTTCTCAGCCTCGCGGTGTAACTCTGCAATCGACGTTTGATTTTCTTTCGAAGGATGCAACGATCCGGCGCGGTAGACGCGCACGGATGGATACGCTTGTACGTGCAGTTTCGAGCACAACTCCTCATTCTTTTCCGTCGAGCAATCGACGGAGGCGAGTCCGGATGACAGTCGGGAGCGTCCTGTTCGACGCAATTCCCTCTTCGTCATTTCCGCCGCGTGCTGCCAAATCGGCGCGAAATTCCGACAATGCAAACACCACGGCGCGTGAAAGTTCACGAGGAGCAATCCATGATGAGCGCGAACCATGTGCTCGAACATGTCTAACCCCACGATGTCGAACGCGATTCTTTTGTTGCCGTAGTGGTCGTAATCGGTCGAAGTGCCGTAATCGAACGCGTCGTCCTCCGTCTCGACGTTCGCCGGCGCCGCGTGTTGAATGTTCATATACTTCATAGGTCCGCTCAACGGGTGTTTGTAGACGTTTTCACCGCTTATGTTTGTCTTTCGCGAGCCGATGGCGTCGACGACGTCCAAGTGAAGGAACTCGCATTCGATGAATGGAAAATCAACGCGAACGTTCACTCGTAGCTTGGCGTCCGCGGTGTGATCGACGACGATGTCCGTGACGTACGTCGCCGCGAACAGCGCGCTGACTTGCATCGTGAACAGCGCGATGAAGATCAACGAGACGATGATTGTGAATAAACCACCTCCAACCGTGCGCTCGGTGAAGCCTGAGATCTCAGGCGGCGCGTGCGCGTACATGTCGAGGCGTCGAAGGGCGTTGGCGCAGCGAGAATCGGGAAGCGATGTCGCGTCCCCGGGAAGCGATGTCGCGCCAGTGCTCGTTCGACGAATCACCATGAATAACGCGCGCAGATGTGACGCCTCGTGGGCACGAGCAGTCTTGTCATCAAACGCTTTTGATTGTCCGAGGAAGCAACGTCGGCGCGACGAGACGGTTCATCCTTCAAGAGATATTGAGAGTTTACAACAGAAGATAAACTAATTAACAAAAAAGAATAGAATAAGACCCTACGTCGTCATCATGCTCAAGTTGTTGCGCAAGTCAAAGTCGTTGTCGTCGCACAGAGTGCGTCGGATGCACTTGTCCCAAATCAACAACGCCTCGTCGTTCGATTCGGGAAGCACGCGGCGAAGGCGAACGGGCTCGCCCGTGGTCGTGCCGTCCGCCTCGGCGAACTCGGCGACGTTGAACTTGAAGAAAAATTTATTAGCCACCGCAGAGGTGACTTTATGCGGGTTGGTAACGATGGCGCGAACTTCGAGGTAGACGCTCGGCTTGCCGCATCGCGATTCCTCCGCATTCACCGTGTGCAATACTTTGCATTTGAAACGAACGAGATCACCGATGTTCACGGGAAGCGTGAAATCGATATCACTCATCTCAACAAACATCGGGTGCCCACCGGAGAAGAGCTGACAGTTCGCGAACGCGAGCTCGTACGCTCGGCGAAGTAGAAACCCGCCGAAGACTCTGCCAGAGAGATTTCTTTGCTGCGGCTGCGCGACAAACATATTTTCCGCCATCGTCTGCGTCGTCATGACTTCGTTGTAACCGGCAGTCAGCGCTGGCATCTCTTGGTTCAAGCACGCGCGTTCGCGAATCGAGCGCACCCACTCCGTTCGATGTTTTATGAGCGCCTCATTCAACACGGCGTCGCCTTTTTTCGATCGCAAGCGCTTGCGCAAAATCGACGCTTGAATCTCTTGCGCTCGTTCTTTGTGTCGCCTCGAAACGCAAACCAGCGGGTTTACCGGCCATGATTTGTTTGTCTCCGGATCTCTCGCCACGAAAGTAAAATCCGCCGCCAATGCCGGTTCCGTGCGGTCGTCGTCCACCGTCGCATCCTTGACGGCGCCGTCGTCGTCCGCCTCCATGCGAATCACCATACTCGACGTCCCCACGAACGCCACCTCTCCCCGCAACACCACATCCTTATCGAGCGACAACGGTCGATTCAGCCGCACTCTGTCCACGCTCGCCGTCACCAACTGCGGCGTCTTCGTCGTGTCGTCGTCGTCGTCTGCGTGAAAAAACGCGATATTCCCCGCGAGCGAGTCCAAATCTTCCAATATCCTCCCCATCCGCACCGCCCCGCTGCCGTGCGATTTATACATTTCCCTCATTTCTTCATCGCTCTGCCACACGTACACGGCGCTGTGCGTCCTCGGTTCGCGCGGCAGAAGCTTTTCGCTCAGCTTCGTCGCCGCCTTGCCGCTCTCCGCCTTGCGCAGTCTCTCCCTCCACAGGTGTTTCGTGACGTGCGTGCGCGTGTGCGCGATGTGCACGTCCTCGGGCGCGCGCGACGGCGTCGAGGACGTCGAATATCGCGCCGCGTCGCTTCGTCGCCGCGCGCCATCGCTCGCCGCGCGCGCGCGCGGCGTCGAAACCTCCGCCGCGAGCCTCGACGCGTCCGACCGCGCGTCGCGCTCGAGCGACGCTCGCGGCGCGGCGTCGCGCGCGCGCCAGGCCGACGCCGCGCGCGACGCCGCGCGACGCTCGCGCGCGAGCGCGCGCGCGAGCATGGGCGACGCGCGCGCGCGCGAGTCGTCGGCGTGTGTCGCGCGCCCTATCCGTCCGCGAGAGACACTCCGAGGCGCGCGGGCGGCGACGGCGCGCGCGCGGGACGCCGGCGCGCGCGCGGGACGCGAGCTCGATGGGGCTCCCGACGCATCGCGACGGCGACGCGCGCGGGCGCCGCCGGGGGGCGTCCGCGGCGTTGTTTTACGGGTCGACGTCCATCGCGACGGTGTTTCTGAACAAATCCATCTTCGCGACGTGGAAGTTCAAGTTCCCGGCGACGCTCGTGACGGCGCAGACGGTGTTCACGGTGCTCGCCATCGTCGCGCTGGAGCGCGCGGGCGCGATCTCGCCGCGGGGAGGGAGAGGGTTTCGCGGGAACTTTAACGCGAGGGCGTTCAAGCGCGTCGGCGTGGTGAGCGCGGTGTTTCAAATGAAACTCGTGCTCGACATGAAGGCGCTGTCGATGATAAACATCCCGATGTACGGGGTGTTGAAGTCGGCGACGACGCCGTTCGTGATGGCGATCGATTGGGTGATGATGGGGAAAGTGGCGTCGGCGCGCGTGCAGGCGGCGGTGTGGTTGACCACGCTCGGGGGCGTGTGCGCGGGTACGGGAGATTTGGAGTTTAATTTCCTGGGGTACCTGATTGCGCTGTGCAGTGCGCTGTGCACGGCGATGTATGTCGTGTTGGTGGGTAAGATTGGGGACGAATTGCAGTTGGATTCGTTCACGTTGTTGTTGTACAACTCGTTGTGGAGCGCGCCGTTGAGCTTGGCGATTTGTTTCGTGTTCGGCGAGCACCGCGGGTTATTGGATTATCCCTACCTCGGCCACTTTGGGTTTGTTATTGCTTTTTTGTGCTCGTGCTCGAGCGCGTTCGTATTGAACTACGCGACGTACCTGTGCACGCAGCTGAACGAGGCGTTGACGACGTCGGTGGTGGGACGGACAAAGGGCATTGTTCAGGGCGTCTTCGGATTGTTTGCGTTTCACGTGCAGGCCAGCGCGACAAACGTGGCTGGTATACTTTTGAACTCAGCGGGCGTGGCGTGGTATGCGTACGAAAAGTACACCGGGGCGAGGCGCACGAGTCCGCGTGCAAGCGCGCCGGAGACGCTCAACGCGTGCGTAATTCACCGCGAAGATAGCCAGCTCACGCTCGAGTCGTCGGCACGCGAGGGCGTGGTCGCACACGAAAGACCGGTTCCAACGAACGGGCGCATGGCGCTGAAAAACTCGCACCAGCACGCGAGTTGAGGGGTCTCTAGAAGAATTGAAGCATTTTAATATAAACGTTGGCACATTTGTTTTACTGTTACATGCTCGCTGTTTGAAAGAATCATTTCGTAAGTTCATCAATCTTGGTGCTCGCGCACGGCCGCTCGCGCGTCGCGCGCCTCGTGCAACCGAGGCGGCAACCACGATGGGAAGATGGACGCGAACAAGCTATACACGAAAATTTTGATCTCGCCTATGTATGATATCGGCATCGTCGTGTGCCCCGCCGCGTGCGTCGCCCTGAAAGGGGCGACGATCGGTTGGTCTTCGTTCGCCGCACCGTCGGCGTTTCTTCCCTCGCCGCCGTTTCGTCTCGCATTTTGCCCCTCTAATCCGTTTCTGCCGATGTTATCGTTGCCGGTGATCCACCGCGCGACCGGCGCCAAGGCGCCGGTTTGCTGCAAGTACACTAAGATCGCGACGCCAACGTACAT